>Ga0214542_1001680_pt1 | contig 45563 bp, 33 predicted proteins | sample CNSS1metaG_FD_160096 | JGI IMG/M metagenome (GOLD analysis project Ga0214542, IMG submission 160096) | Root nodule microbial communities from cowpea collected in UCLA plant growth center, Los Angeles, California, USA - CNSS1 | ecosystem: Host-associated > Plants > Roots > Nodule | place: USA... | reverse complement strand
AGACGTTAAATTAAGTCGGGGGCAGAGAGCTCAGACGTTAATTTTTACATAACGTCGGGGTACTGTGGGTCAGACGTTAAATTACGTCTGTGTTGGAATGGGCAGACGTTAAAAAAGTCAAATAATTTACAAAAATGTCACCGGTCATTTTTAACGTGGGACTTTTTCTAGACAGACGTTATATGGGTGACGTTATAGGGCTTTTCTGTGTTAGTGAAATATGTAATAGTAATAGCACTTAACAGAATGTTACAAACAATAACGAAAAAGCATATCCTTGTTGAATGATTGCATTTTATTTCTTTTTGCTAAATTCATTTTATAAAAATTAAAATTATCCACTATTTTTATTATAAAATAATGTAATTATATTTAAAAAAATATAACTTGGATTCCATTTCTTAGTTTGGTTAATAAATAACATATTTATTTCTGTTCTTAATTTAAATGACTGTTTTAAACTTATACTTTGAGACTAAAATAGTAATGTACATGCATCCTATTTTATACAAAATATTTACAATTATATATTTTAGAATTTTAATTAGTACTAAGATATCAAAACGTTAGTACAAATATATTTGAAGAAAATAATGGTTATAAATATTGTAACACCCCATTTAATTAATAAATATAATTAAAAGAAGCATCACACTGATTAATAAAAGAAAAGCGGTCTCGGAGTTTAAACCCTACTCCTTACAAGTATTCAAGGAAGTTCAAACACAATGTCAAATAGGTACAAAGGTAAATGACAGTAGTTGATGATACACCCAAAAGCTAAAACAGAACATGGGTCGTGACCCTAAAGGAAAACCCAAATAAAAGAACTCCAGTCCGGGTAGACTATGCAACGGAATCATCCCTTTTATGTTGATCACGAGGACCTCTCGCATCTGCTCCCATCAATAAATTGATGATCATCGCAAAGGTAGAAGAACAACATACAAAGCAATCAAACAAACAAAGGGTAAGCTAGAGCCAAAAAGATTTTTATCATGCAATTAAATATGCATTCACAGTCCAATATACATATATCGTCCAAGCATGTTATGACCTTTCAATCAATACACTAAGACTCGACTCGACTCATCCGGATACTATAACATGGTCGGATTCAGTGGATGCTTGCACTTGTGGTGGATACCTCTACTCACCCCCGAACTGCTCACCCCCGAGCTATGTGTTACAAGTGTTACAATAAATCAATTCCCTTACACACAAGGTTAACCCTTAATGAGTTTCAGGCCTCCTAATACTCTCACCACAAGAGTTAGTCTGCTCTAAGTGAGACTAACTAACTCCTTAGAGTGTCAGGATGCAATCCTTACCTTGAATCCTTACCAAGTTATATAGATGGGGCACCACTATTGATACCCACTAACAGGGACCATGGAATTACGTCCCAACCAATGAAGCACGACCCTGAAATCCAACCTAAAGATTTCAAGGAATTATGCACTGACCATGGACCAATCATAATCAAACCAGTAATATTTAACATGCACAGGTGTTATATATCATGTCAATCTTTACAATCTGTCCTCACTTGTATTTCATATCGAATCCATTCCACTCATCCTTCACAAATCACAATGTAGAAGTGTATTCCTACCGGCACCATGCCACAATCATTAATCCACCTTCACTCATGTCTCATGCCAAATCCATACCAAACCCATCATTTTAATTCCATGAATCACCCCATACAAACATCATGCTCACCTCATGTTAAAACTCATGAATCATAATCCCATCTTATTCATACAAGGTCACTCAATTCATACAGTTCATACTCAAGGTAAAGTATACCAAGCCAAACATACAATTAAGGGCCCAAAAACATGAAAGGTACAGTTATATAAAGAAGTCTCGTGCCAGTCTCGCTCAAGCCACAGGGTCTCGCTTAGGCGAGACTGTCATTAGGGAAACCCTGCGAGACTCGCGGATTCTTGCTTAAGCGAGCCGCTACTCGCCTGGGCGAGCATATCCCTCGCCTAAAAAGAGCTTCATTGCCTGAGCTACGCCTACAGCACATACCTCAAACCCCCACGCGTCCTCGCTTAGGCAAGCCTCTCTCGCTTGGGCGAGATGGTGTCTCACTCAAACGAAAGCTCTTAGCCTGAGCGAGAGCTCGAGTGCGAGTTTGGGCTTGTTTCTGCAAGTCTCGCCTAGGCGAGGCATGGTCGCTTGGGCGAGAACGTCGGGTCTCGCCACTGTTCATCATGCACAACCATCCAAACACACTCCAAACAACAACATACATCCATTTAATATTTCACAATGACACCACAAACGTACAAAGCATAAAAACATAGGCCAAATGTGCAAGAAACAGACTTTAACAAAGATCCCTAGCTTCCCTTACCTAGAAAGGGGCTAATATCAGGATTCGACTCTTAAACCAACAGGACCGGCAACTCCAAGAGCAGATCTAAGAACTGAAACCAGTAGCACAGAACAGGAACGAGGTTACTAAAGTGGACCTCTAATGGAGAAATACCAAAAAGAACTTTGAAAGGAACTAGTAGGGGTTGGGGTTTACCTTACGTGAAGACGAGTTGAGCTTAGAGCTAGCTTGACCAAGATTGGGGCTAAACCCTAGCAGAGCCTCTATAGGGGAAAAGGAGAGTGTGAGAGCACTGTTTCTGCAAGAATGACAAAAGTGAGAGGGGTTTGGCTGCCTTAGGGGCCTTGGACACTCTATGGGCCAGCCCTTAGGCCCATTAGATTAGGGACAACCCTCTAAAAATTAGGGCAAATAAAAGAGGGTTTTACATTCTCCCCAACAACAAAAATTTTCGTCCTCGAAAATTCACCGATGGGAGAGGAAGAAAAACTATGTTTTCCTCACACCCTACGACAATCACCACCTAGACATGACAGGTTTGATGACTCCAACACCTATAGCCATTGGAAACTTTGCCTTTGTACTATGCGATATATGTTCAATAGTGTAGATTGGGTTATTCACTATGCTCGAACTAACTTTTAACTTGGGACCTTAACATTGGAATGCTCCTTCATGCTTGCCCAACTAACTTGTATCTGATATACTGACCCATCCACTATATGCTCTCCACTACCTCTTGTAGGTGTTTATCAAGGTCTCATATCACTTTAAGTCTCAAACTAAAGCACGTTCGTTACCACTTCCCGTCACCTTGTCCACTCCTTTATGCATCACTCCACTGACTTGATAACGATTGAGTTTTGGCCTACTGTCTCACCATCAACACTCTTGACCATTTTTATGCATAACGACACTCATACATCTAGCCTCCTTTACTAACTTCACTCAATGGTAACAAGTCCACAACCAAGTCATTCCATTTCCAAATTAAACTTTCCCTTGTCACAACCACCAAATTCATTTTAGCATCTCACCTTTATTTCTGATTTACTAACTCATAATCATCCTTCCTCAAAAGCCTTAGAACCATGTCTTTTCTTGACTTGAAATTTCTTGTGTGATTCATGCCTATCAATTCTAAGATACTTCTCAAACTAAGATTTTTTTTTTCTGAATTACTTTTTTCCCAACCTTGTTGAGAGATTCACTAGTTCTAGTCAGATGACTAGACCAATGAAATCTCTTCACATCTTCTCCTCCAAACTCAAACACTTACTTCTCCACCAACTCCTTACTCTCGCCTCGTCAAACCCCGATCTTGAGTTCCCTTCTTTGGCTAAGCACCTATCCCTTCTTCCTTACTTTCAGGTTGGTACCCTAACTTGAAATCATAACTCAAACCATCTCCTACTTCTCTTGCCCATCGTTCTCTGAGTAACTCCATAAATTCAAACATTAAATGATCACTGAACATCCTTACTTAATACTCATAAGAACGACACTTTCACTGTTTATGAAGAACTGGTTGTCATAGAAATCACTAGGTCATGAGTAAGATAGTTCTTTCCACACACCTCTTACCTTTCACAGGTATCACTTTCCACCATCCCGTTGTGCCACTCTAATCAACACACAAGTCACTCATTCGTTCACTCAAAGTGATGCTCCTTTCATATCTACCGTGACAAGGAGGCAATCATCGTTGAGAATGTAAGACCCGTGAAATTAATTAATTAAATAATTAATTAATTAATAAATGCGAGTAAAAAGCGCCTTTATGGCATTATTTATTGTTTAATGTGACGTGAAAAAGTGCTAACTCATGTGGTTGAGAGTACTTTGATTGTGTGAGAGGACTTGGGTTTGAGTCCTATGTATGCCAATTATGTGTTGTTATTTTATTATTAATTTTTAATAATATGTATGAGTATGGGATTGATAATGTAAACTATTTTATTTTGGAGGGTATCACCAAAAGTGATTTGGCATAGTGGTTATGCTTTGTTCTTATGAGTGGAAGGTCACGGGTTCAAACCTTGATGGGCATAGAATAAGCTTTATTTTTGCTAACTATTAGTTGTGGTTTGAATGTGAAGAGACAAAGAAAACCTAGCAGAAGGGTAACCATTAGGTGCTGAAAAATCATCCAACTAAGGGGCTTGAATAGCCATTAAGCCCACACTAAAGCCAAATTCGTTTTTTTTTTTTTTTTTTTTTGCATTAACCCGCCTTGAGGCACTTATAAAATGCAAAATTGAAGTGAAAATAGGGTTTCTGCAGTTTGGTCATTTTGCCTATAGAGAGGAGAACGAAATTTTAGAGTGAGAGGGGAATTTGGGTGCTTGAGAGGCTGATTGGGAGGAGGTCTGAAGCAAAACCGTGGTGAGCAAAGGAACATCAAGTTTCTTCCCAATTTTAACCTAAAAGTTCAGGTTAGGGGAGCTGAACTGTAATTGTATGCTTTTGGTCACATTGCATGCTTGTGATATTGTTTTGCCATCAAATTTCGTGTTCCCCATGAGAGGAATTTGGGGTTGGTATTTGGGTACTGTTCTATTGGTGTTTTTACCTAAATGTATGATCATGATGAATGTTTGCACTAGGTACGCTGCTATTGTGAAAATGTGAGGGTTGGGGGACGGTATTGCATTTAAATTATATTGTATGTTTGCTGCAATTGATACAAGCTGCTTTGGTATGAAGTGGAGTGTGAATTGGTATTTTTGTTGTTGTTGTTGCGTGCGTGATCAGTGTAGGAGTCTGCATTTCTCGCTCAGGAGAGCCAGGCTCGCCTAGGCGAGATTAGTAGAGACGTAAACTTTGTTACCACACGAGCTTCTCGCTCAGGCGACAAGGATTGGGTTTGAGCGACACGCACCCTCGCTCAAGTGAGTGAGGTTCGCCTAAGCTAGATGGTGATGAAGTTGCGTGTGTTGAGCGCGACTTCTCGTTCAGGGGAGGAGTTTTGATGGGTTTGAGCGAACCAGGGTCTCGCTCCAACAAGACGTTCTCGCCTAAGCGAGATGTCGTGATCAAGTTGGTGTGTTGCTTGCATTGTAGCTCAGGCGAGTTGGTTTTGGGTGTTTGGGCGAGTGATGATCTTGCCTAGGCGAACAGATCTCGCTTAAGCGTGATAACGCGATGCAGTCACTGTCTTAAGCTCACCCAGGCGAGGTGAACTAGCCTAAGCGAGGCTGAGGGCTTAGCTTGGGCGAGGGTCCCTAGCTTAAGCGAGTTTATGCGAAATTCCAGGTTTGTGTGTGTTTGTGTGAGTGATTTGGTTGATTTATCCTAAGTTTAGGATGCTTATGCATGTGGTATGGTGTTTGGGCTTGAAGGACTAAGTCCAATAGGGGTCTAGGATGTGCTTGATGGTTGGACACATGATGGGCATGGAACTGGTTGAGTTCCCGTCGGCTACTAATGGGCGAGGAGTCCTTACTATGGTGATTGCATGTGTCGGGCGCACGATGGGCAAGGAACTGTTATGTTCCCGTCGGCTACTATTGGGCAAGGAGTCCATAGTATGGTGATTGCGTGCGTGCTAGGGTCTAGGTTATGAAGCTTGGATGGTTTACTACAGGCGAGGAATCTGTAGGGCAGGACTATGAGCAGGATAGGCTCATAGAGTTGGACCATGAATGAGTTAGTTTCATGGGAGCACATGAAGTCCCAAGACCTAGTTCATGCATATGACTCATAAAGGACTATAAGGTCATGGTTGGGTGATTTGAAAAGTATGAGAATTTTAGTTATGTTATTTTGGGTTGGGGAACATATTTATATTCGTGTTTTGTTTATATATATTGTGCATAGCTCACCCTTTCTGTGTGTGTGGCGATGATCGGATAACTTGTTATCCAGGAGCAGATGATTTGACAGGTGGGCCAAGAGATCCTTAGACTCGGAGCAAGGGCTAGCAGGGGATTTTTTTATATATATATATATATATATATATATATATATATATATATATATATATATATATGTTTATTATTTTAGCTTTGAGAATATTATGTAACTATTTCAGGAGCCATTGACTTTTATTTCAGTTTTATGATTATGGACTCCTGGTTTATGACACGTACATTAAAGGTTTTGAATTTTCCTGCATTTTTGGGAAATGGTTTTATAATAAATGTGGTACTTATTTTATTTCGGAATTTATTTATTAAATATTAGTAATATTCCTTAGGGATGTTATAATTGGTATCAGAGCAAAAGTTTTGAAAATATTTTTAAATATTTTGGGGCTAGTGAGGAGTGAGCTTATCGATGTGGTTGTTGTTCCATGTTTGTGTGTTGAATGTGAAAAGAGGTGTGTGGTTTTGTTTGACTAAGCGATTGATTTTTAACAGTTGTAATGTGGCGTATCCAGGCTATGGCTGCTAACAAGAGGAGGAGGAGTAGTGGTGCTGATGACATCGTTAAGGCGATTCAACGGATGGTGGATACGATGCAGCCACCCGTAGCAGCGTAGCCTAGGACGGCGATTGCACCAATCAGGGTGCCGACCGTGGAGGACTTCTTGCACCACAAGCCAGCTGAGTTCACTGGCAAGGCTTCCCTTGATGAAGCGGATGCATGGCTCCGCAAATGTGAGAAGATCTTCAAAGTGATGAACTGCGAAGATGAGCAAAAGTTCTTGTTCGCTACTTACCTGCTGAATGAAGATGCTGAATATTGGTGGGCAGGCATGCAACAACAGATGGAGACTAGTGAAGAGCCAGTGTCTTGGGCCAACTTCAAGACTTGTTTCTTGGAGAAGTACTTTCCAGATACAGCGAGATAGGACAGGGAGGCCAAATTCCTAGCATTGCAGTAAGGAGACATGACAGTGCAGGAGTATGTTAACAAATTTGAGCACTTGGCGAGGTATTCCTCATAGAACACCACCGAGGAGTGGAAATGCTTAAAGTTTGAGCGAGGACTCAGATTTGAGCTGAAGAGGGTGGTAACATTTGAGAGAGAGAAGGTTTCCTGTCTTGGTGGAATAGGCCAAGAGTGCGGAGCACCTTGAGAAGGGCCCTGGTCCAGTTGTGAGCTGACATCAGAAAAATGTCGCTGAGGCTAGGCAGATGAAAAAGCCTTATAGTAGACCATAAACATCCCAAGGTCCCTCTTGCTACCAGTGTGGTGGACCCCATCTGAAGAGGAATTGTCCTCAGTTGGTAGGCGGAGTAGGAGGGTTAGGTGACCGTCGCAAGTGCTTTATATGCGACAAATCGGGACACTTCACCAACAATTGCCCAGAAAAGAAGAGTCCTAGCGCGAAGAAACCAACAACATCGCCAGCAGAGAGAGCTAGAGCGGCTGGTCGGATCTTTGCATTGACTTCCACAGAGGCTACTAAATCAGGTAATCTCATTCTAGAACCATGCTTATTTTTGGGTCAGATAGTTTTGGTGTTGTTCGATTCTGGAGCAACACATTCTTTCATTGCTAATGCGTGTGTGGGGAGATTGAATTCGGTGAAACGCGATTTGGGATGTGAGTTGCTTGTTTCAACTCCCTCCTCAGGTCAAGTGGCTACCAGTTCAGTCTGCGTTGGGTGTTCAATGGAAGTGGCAGGTCGCAGATTCAAGGAAAACTTGGTGTGCTTGCCTTTGGAGGGACTGGATGTAATCTTGGGGATGGACTGGCTGTTTAACAATCACATCATAATTGATTGCGGACGATGCAGTTTGGTATTCCCAGAACATGAGGGATTGGAGCTAATCTCGGCTCAGAGGACGATAAATGAGGTAGAAACCGAAGCCACCTGCTTTATGATAGTGGCTCATGTAGAGAAGAATAGCACCGTCGAGAAGATCAGTGTGATTCCAATAGTGGAGGAGTATGCTGATGTGTTTCTAGATGAAATACCTGAGTTGCCATCGAGTAGGGATGTGGATTTTTCCATCGATCTCACCCCTGGAGCTGGCCCAGTCTCCATGGCGCCCTATAGAATGGCACCAGCAGAGTTGGCTGAGTTGAAGAAGCAAATAGAAGACTTGCTTGAGAAGAAGTTCATTCGACCGAGCACATCACCTTGGGGAGCACCAGTACTACTAGTAAAGAAAAAGGACGGCAGTTCGAGGTTGTGCATTGATTACCGTCAGTTGAATAAGCTGACCATAAAGAATAAGTATTCACTGCCGAGGATAGATGATCTGTTGGATCAGCTGAGGGGAGCCACAGTGTTTTCTAAGATTGACTTGAGGTCTGGATATCATCATATCTTAGTCAAACCAGAGGATATGCAGAAGATGACGTTCAGGTCACACTACGAGCATTACGAGTATGTAATGATGTCGTTCGGGGTGACAAATGCTCCTGCTATTTTCATGGACTACATGAATAGAATATTTCGACCGTACTTGGATCAGTTTGTGGTCGTGTTTATTGACGACATACTAATATACTCGGAGAGTCGGGATGAACATGCAGAGCATCTAAGAGTGGTGCTCGGAATTCTCAAAGAGCATAAATTATATGGGAAGTTGTCGAAGTGTGAATTTTGGCTGGATGAGGTACAGTTCTTGGGCCATGTAATCTCAGTCCAAGGCATAGCGATGGACCCAGCGAAGATTGAGACAATGGTGAAGTGGGAGAGACCGCAAATAGTTACTAAGGTGAGGAGCTTCTTGGGTCTGGCAGGTTATTACAGGCGGTTTGTGGAAGGGTTCTCCAAGATGGTGAGTCCATTGACTCAACTCACTAGAAAAGACCAGCCTTTCTCTTGGATAGATGAGTGTGAGGTCTGTTTTGAGGATATGAAGAAAAGATTGACCATTGCAACAATACTAGCTATTCCTGACACCACCAAGACGTTTGAGGTGTACTGTGATGCTTCATACCAGGGTCTAGGTTGTGTGTTGATGCAGGAAAAACTGCCTATTGCTTACGCATCTCTTCAGCTGAAGGTACATGAGAAAAACTATCCTACACACGACTTAGAATTGGCGGCAGTGGTTTTTGCTCTCAAAACATGGAGGCACTACTTGTATGGGGCACAATTTTAAGTATTCAGTGATCACAAGAGTTTAAAATACTTGTTTAATCAGAAGGAATTGAATATGAGGCAGAGGCGCTGGATGGAATACTTGAAGGATTACGACTTTGAGTTGTTACCACCTTGGTAAGGCTAATGTCGTAGCAGACGCTCTGAGCAGGAAGAAAGCTCATGTGTCGGCTATGATGATTAAAGAGTTGGAGCTGATTGAGAAGCTGGGAGATATGAATCTAGGATTGGATATGGAGGCAGGTCACATCGGTGTAACATGTTGAGGATCACTAATGAGTTCTTGGATGAGGTTCGGGCTGAACAGGGTAAGGATCAGAAATTGCAGCATATTATTAGTGAGTTAGGCACAGAGAAGAGAAAAGACTTCAGGATGGGCAAATATGGTATCCTGCATTTCAGAGAGAGGGTGTGTGTACCCAACAGTCGGGTATTGAGGAAGAGGCTCTTGGATGAAGGGCATAAGAGTCGTCCTAGCATACATCCAGGTATGACTAAGATGTACAAGGACTTGAAGGCAACTTTCTGGTGGACTGGCATGGAAACTGATGTGGCAGATTATGTAGCATCTTGCTTAGTGTGCCAAAAAGCGAAGATCGAGCATCAGAGGCCAGGTGGTACGTTGGAGCCTCTTGAGATTCCTCAGTGGAAATGGGACAGTATTTCCATGGACTTTGTAACGCATCTACCAAGGTCAGTGAGGGGGCATGATTCCATATGGGTAATAGTGGATAGATTGACGAAGTGCGCACACTTTCTACCTATTAATCAGAAGATGTCTCTAGATAAACTGGCTAAGCTGTATGTCAAGGAAATAGTCAGATTACATGGTGTGCCTGCGAGTATCATATCAGATAGAGATCCGAGATTTACCTCGAGGTTTTGGCAGTCGTTGCAGAACACTTTGGGCACTCAGTTGAGAATGAGCTCAGCATATCATCCTCAGACTGATGGCCAATCTGAGAGAACCATACAGTCTATGGAGGACTTATTGAGAACATGTGTTCTGGATCACCTCGGGACATGGAGTGATGTGCTACGGCTGGTGGAGTTCACTTATAATAACAGCTACCATTCCAGCATTGGGATGGCACCTTACGAGGCTTTGTATGGCAGGAGATGTCAGACACCTTTGTGTTGGCAGCAGGACGGAGAGTATGTGGTACTTAGTCATGGAAAGCGCCTTTATGGCATTATTTATTGTTTAATGTGATGTGGAAAAGTGCTAGCTCATGTGGTTGAGAGTACTTTGATTGTGTGAGAGGACTTAGGTTCGAGTCCTATGTATGCCAATTATGTGTTATTATTTTATTATTAATTTTTAATAATATGTATGAGTATGTGATTGATAATGTAAACTCTTTTTTATTGGAGGGTATCACCAAAAGTGATTTGGCATAGTGGTTATGCTTTGTTCTTATGAGTGGAAGGTCACCGGTTCAAACCTTGATGGGCATAGAATAAGCTTTATATTTGCTAACTATTAGTTGTAGTTTGAATGTGAAGAGACAAAGAAAACCTAGCAGTTTGGTCATTTTGCCTATAAAGAGGAGAATTTGGGTGCTTGAGAGGAATTTGGGGTTGGTATTTGGGTACTGTTCTATTGGTGTTTTTACCTAAATGTATGATCATGATGAATGTTTGCACTAGGTACACTGCTATTGTGAAAATGTGAGGGTTGGGGGACGGTATTGCATTTAAATTATATTGTATGTTTGCTGCAATTGATACTTGTATGTTTGCTGCAATTGATACGAGCTGCTTTGGTATGAAGTGGAGTGTGAATTGATATTTTGGTTGCTGTTGTTGCGTGCATGATCAGTGTAGGAGTCTGCATTTCTCGCTCAGGCGAGCCAGGCTCGCCTAGGCGAGATTAGCAGAGATGTAAACTTTGTTGCCACACGAGCTTTTCGCTCAGGCGACGAGGATTGGGTTTGAGCGACACGTACCCTCGCTCAGGCGAGTGAGGTTCGCCTAAGCGAGATGGTGATGAAGTTGCGCGTGTTTAAACCCTACTCCTTACAAGTATCTAAAGAAGTTCAAACATAAAAGGCACACCACGATGCCAAACAGGTAGAAAGGTAAACGACAGTAGTTGATGATACACCCAAAAGCTAAAACAAAACATGGGCTGTGGCCCTAAAGGAAAGCCCAAATAAAAGAACTCCAGTCCGGGTAGACTATGCTGCGAAATCATCCCTCCTCTGTTGACCACGATGACTATAAGACCCATGGAATTTAATTAATTAAATAAATAATGAATTAATAAATGCAGGTGGGAAAATCATTTATGACATTAAATTATGATGAGTATGACGTGAAAAAGTGTTAGCTTAAGTGGTTGAGAGTACTTTGATTGTGTGAGAGGACTTGGGTTCAAGTCTTATTTATGTCAATTTTGAGTTATTTTTGTTATTATTTTAATATATGTTAATCATGCTGTGAGATAATATGATAATTGGATTATAATTATTAGCATGAAACATGAATTGGTATGATGGTTTGACATTGATATGGCAATTGCATAGTTGGGGGTTCAAGTCTTGGAAAACCCAAATTAAACTTTAATTTTCTTTTGCTAATGATAACTTTGGATGGAATTGGAAGGGGTAAAGGAAACCCTAACTTGAATCAGCCAAGAGTGGCTGTAACCACAATTCATAATGAGAAATGAATGGCCATTATATCTTTGGACTAGCTTAAAGCACTAGTTTAAAAGGCAAAAGTGAGAAAACAGAGTCCGAAAATTAAGAGTGAGGGGAGTGTAGTGAGTGAATTATTGAGGCTGGGTTGAGGAGAATCAAGGGTGGCCATTGGTGATCAAAGGAAGAGCTTGAAATTTCCAAGTTTAGCAAAGGAAACCAGGTTAGGGAAGCTGGACTCCGTTTTCTTTGTTGTTTTATTAAATTACATGAAAGATATGATAACTTGAATGCATGATTCTCATTTTGTCTGTGAAATTCTTATTTCTGTAAATTTTCCAGAAACCGCCTGGCGGGCTATACATAGTCGCCAGGCAGCTCATGCCAATTGTACGTAATTGTGGTGTTTCTGGGGGCAGCGCCTAGCGGTGAAGCCCTATATTGCCAGGCGACGCAAGCTGATAACTAAATTCTGGGTTTCTTTAATGAACTGTTTGGCGGTGATGAATTTTTGTCAGGCGACGCGAGTTTTGTTGACTTGATTTCATGATTTTGTGCTTCCTGGGAGAATTCTAATCGAGGGGAATTCGAGGGTTAGTGGTTGAGAGATAATTGAGGTGGTATTTTGTTAAATTACAGTATGAATGATCAGTATAATGGATGGAACAGTGTTAGGGTTGGAAGGAATGGAGACCTTGCTGTTAGACCAATTGATGTTGAAATTTTAAGGGGGAAAATGGTAAGGGTTGAGTGGAGAATTACACATTGGGCTGTATATGAGTGAATGAGAGTGTGAACTAAGAGAAAATTTGGGCAGGAAACGCAGCAAGAGAACGGGGGAAATTGCTAACGGACGTGACAGAACCTGGAATTTTCCAAGACTGGTGTACCGCCTGGCGGGCTAGAGGGTACCGCCAAGCGACAGCGAGACAATCAGAGGCATGTGGGAAAGTTTGGAGTGCGCTAGGTTCGGGTTGGAAGCGGTGATAATTTGGTCATGAAATGATATAGAATTCAGTGAAAATGTTTCTCTTGGATCTATTTTGAGCCGGTTAACAAATTATGAAGGATAAAGAATGGAAAATCATGAGTGGGGCGTGAATTTGGGAAATAGGTTTTATTTAGGAATGAAGTATAAAGCGCAACTGAGGTTGGATAGGTATTGATCATTAGCCTAACTAAAGATTAAGATAGTTGACTGAGATGACTAATCACATGTACAATAGGACCAATAGTATATTATAAGGTACAATTTCTATTTTGTGTGGGTAGGAGTGGATTAAATATGATGCTAACAGGTAATATTGACCGTAATCATAAACTTGGATGTGGTGTAAGAGATGGAGAGATTAGTGAAAGGGAATTAAGGATCGTTAGAGGTGCTAAGACATTTTAAACCAGAGTCAAGCTGTTCTAGTACAATGCCTGGCGGGAGGGAACGGTTCCGCCAGGCGATAGAGAAGGGAATCAGAGAGTACCTGATAGCACAGCGCCTGGCAGTCGGGTCTGTGGCACCAGGCGAAAACTGTCCAACAATGAGTCACTAGTACGTGGGCGCCTGGCGGTGGGGGTAATCCTGCCAGGCGGTACCTGTAGCAAGAAGGATTTTTGAGGCGCTATGCGCCTGGCGGTACGCGACACCCGCCAGGCGGTCTGGGAGCTGGCAGCGCCTGGCGGCACGTGTCCTCCGCCAGGTGATTTGTACTGCTGCAGCTTGGAATTTTGATTACATATGTGTGATCTACAAGGCTTCTAGTGGTGCTTTAAAGGTGGGATTGCTGGTGTTCCTTGAGTTGTGGCTCGGAACGTATCCCCTAAGTTGTGGCTCGGGATAGGGGTTAAACACGTGGTATTTCTTGAGTTGTGGCTCGGAATAGCATCTCTTGAGTTGTGGCTCGGGATGGCGGATGAACATGAGGAACCCTTGAGTTGTGGCTCGGATTGGCGAGTGTTGCCGGTGTGAGTGTGCTGGTTGTGGCTAGTACGAATGGGTCCAGTACGGATGGGTCCAGATAGATTGCCCTCCTCAGTGGTTAGCTGACGAGTTTGGTAGTCTTGGGACGTTGTGAATTATGTTCGCATTTGGGAACTCCACCTAGCGTTACGGTGTATGATCCGTAGCAATGGTACCCGCACGTGCTCTATCGGTTTGGGCCGATAGGTATGGCAACAAGTCATTTTGAAGTATTCACTAGAAGATGTAGAACACGAATAATCTGATTGGGGTCAGGTGGCATGAATTAAAAGATGGAACAATGTAGGATGTTTATGTTATTCATAGTGATGTGTGTATATGTATATGTATCAATGAAATTATATATGTTTTATCTGTTAAGCTCACCCTATCTGCGTGTGTTTGGCGATGATCGTGTATGCGGTACACGGAAGCAGATGTTGTTGATGCAGGTGGCTCAGGTTAAGCTTAGTCGTGGAGAAGGGATAGATTCGGGACATTCTTATGTTTTATTTTCTTTCATTTTGAGATCAGTTGTAAACCCTGTTGGGTGCTATTATAACATTTGATTTTGGTTTTGGTCACTAATGGTTATGAACGTTGTTACTTATTTAATAAAATTTAAATTTTCCCGCATTTTGGGAAAAATGAGGTATTATTAAAGGTTGTGATATTAATTTACTTCTTTATTTTATTTATAAATCCGTAATATCCTGACGGGATGTTACAAGGACCTCTCGCATCTGCTCCCATCAATAAATTGATGATCATCACAAAGGTAGAAGAACAACATATAAAGCAATCAAACAAACAAAGGGTAAGCTAGAGCCAAAAAGATTTTTATCATGCAATTAAATATGCCTTCACAATCCAATATACATATATCATCCAAGCATGTTATGATCTTTCAATCAATACACTAAGACTCGACTCGACTCATCCGGATACATATAACTTGGTCGGATTCAGTAGATGCTTGCACTTGTGGTGGATACCTATGCTCACCCCCGAGCAGCTCACCCCCGAGCTGTTCACCCACGAGCTATGTGTTACAAGTGTTACAATAAATAAATTCCCTCACACACAAGGTTAACCCTTAATGAGTTTCAGGCCTCCTGCTACTCTCACCACAAGAGTCAGTCCACTCTAAGTGAGACTAACTAACTCTTTAGAGTGTCAGGATGCAATCCTTACCTTGAATCCTTACCAAGTTATATAGATGGGGCACCACCATGGACACCTACTAACAAGGGCCATGGAATTACGTCCCGACCACTGAAGCACGACCCTGAAATCCCACCTAGAGATTTCAAGGAATTATGCACTGACCATGGACCAATCATAATCAAACCAGTAATATTTAACATGCATAGGTGTATATATATATCATGTCAACCTTTACAATCCGTCCTCACTTGTATTTCATATCGAATCCATTCCACTCATCCTTCACAAATCACAATGTAGAAGTGTATTCCTACCGACACCATGCCACAATCATTAATCCACCTTCACTCATGTCTCATGCCAAATCCATACCAAACCCATCATTTTAATTCCATGAATCACCCCATACAAACATCATGCTCACCTCATGTTCAAACTCATGAATCATAATCCCATCTTATTCATACAAGGTCACTCAATTCATACAATTCATACTCAAGATAAAGTATACCAAGCCAAACATACAATTAAGGGCCCATAAACATGAAAGATATAGTTATATAAAGAAGTCTCGTGTCAGTCTCGCTCAAGCCACAAGGTCTCGCTTAGGCGAGATTGTCATCAGGGAAACCCTGCGAGACTCGCGAATTCTCGCTTAAGCGAGCCGCTACTCGCCTGGGCGAGCATATCCCTCACCCAAAAAGAGCTTCCTCGCCTCATACCTCAAACCCCCACGCGTCCTCGCTTAGGCGAGCCTCTCTCGCTTGGGCGAGATGATGTCTCGCTCAAACGAAAGCTCTCCGCCTGAGCAAGAGCTCGAGCGCGAGTTTGGGCTTGTTTCTGCAAGTCTCTCCTAGGTGAGGCCTGGTCGCTTGGGCGAGAACGTCGGGTCTTGCCACTGTTCATCCTGCACAGCCATCCATACACACTCTAAACAACAGCATACATCCATTTAATATTTCACAATGGCACCACAAACGTACAAAGCATAAAAATAGAGGCAAAATGTGCAAGAAACAGACTTTAACAAAGATCCCTAGCTTCCCTTACCTAGAAAGGGGCTAATATCGGGCTTCGACTCTTAAACCAACGAGACCGGCAGCTCTAAGAGCAAATCTAAGAACTGAAACCAGTAGCACAGAACAGGAACGACGTTACTAAAATGGACTTCTAGTGGAGAAATACCAAAAAGAACTTTGAAAGGAAGCAATAGGGGTTGGGGTTTACCTTACGTGAAGACAAGCTGAGCTTAGAGCTAGCTTGACCAAGATTGGGGCTAAACCCTAACAAAGCCTCTGTGGGGGGAAAAGTAGAGTGTGAGAGCTGTTTCTGCAAGAATGACAGAAGTGAGAGGGGTTTGGCTGCCTTAGGGGCCTTGGACACCCTATGGACCAGCCCTTAGGCCCATTAGATTAGGGACAGCCCTCTAAAAATTAGGGCAGAATAAAAGAGGATTTTACAAATGTTTTTCATGAAAAAAAAAACTCAATTATTAATTTAACATAACTATAATAAATGTCATGAATTTATAGTGAAAGTTGGAATAACAATAAATTATAAGAACATACAATAGTTATTCGTTTGTCTCATAGCATACATAGTTACATGTTCTCAATAAATATATAAGAAAATATTATATTAATGATGAAATTTTAGTCAGGAAAAAAAAAATCTTTCAATAGAAACGTATTAACGTTTTTATGTCCTATGTCTACTATTATTTCTAACAATAATAATTATTACTGTTTTTAGTATATATATATATATATATATATATATATATATATATATATATATATATATATAAAACAATAAAATATTTATAAATAGTGTGACTTTAATACATTATATACTGTAAAATTTATGGTTGTTACATTAAGTGTTTAAATATTGATTGTTGTTCGAAAAAATACTTAGTCAGAGTAGTTGTTATTCCAAGCAATATTTGTTGTTCGATCAAGAGTAAATAAAGTTCAAAACATACTTATATTGTACCTATAATATTAAAATGTCGTGTGAAATTTAATAATGTTGGTAAAAAGTTAGACTTAGTCTTAGTTAATAGAAAAATTAGTGTAAAAATCATAATCATAAAAAGGGTTCTTGCTATTAACTCTTTCTATTACATATTATTAATTTGTCATTTGACATTTGAAAAAAGAGATATTTTAAACAAGATTTGTGAAGGCATGTTTTTACAATGAATTTATCAAATGAAAACATTGTATATAATCATTAGATAAATGTTGTACTTGTGAAATATTATAATTTTTTTAATACACAAATCAATATTTTCATGTTTTCATAGTTGATGTCATAATAGCTTCTAAAGGAGATTTGAGACTCCTTGAAAATCAACCGAAAGAAATGAAGATGTATAACTGAGAAAAGTTGTTACTTCGTACATCAATATATGATAAATTTGTTGTTATATTTGAAAGAATACAAATTCTTCTAAACGATAAGGAAGCTTTAGAACAAAACTTCTTAAAGACCCAAATAAACTTAATTGATCGCATGCGTAAATTTGGAGAACTCAAACCACAACTCTATGGGTGTTTCTCCCTGTACCTCCGACCTTCATTCAGCACTCCAAAACTTTTTTTAAATACCTAAAAGAACCTTTAATTTTTTGACCAACACCCATCACGCACAAGTAATTGATTTCGAAATCAATTAAAAAATTAACGAATTTCCATATCTGAAAACATATTTAACGGATTTAATATATATATATATATATATATATATATATATATTAATAGTTTATTTTATCTTTAAAATATGTATTAAGAAAAATAATAAAGTTTTTTTAAAAATTGGCCATTAAAAAAGTAAATAATAAATAAAATAAATAAAGTAAAGAAAAAAATAATTAGAATTGAAAAAATTAACCTTTAAATAAAATTTAAAAAATATATATATAGTTATATGTTTTTGAAACTCAATTAAAATATGTAGTTATATTTTTTTAAAATTTAATTAATATATACTATATTAAGAAAAATAAATAAAATTAAAAAATCTAAAAACATGAAAATTAACATTGATAAAAACAAAAAAAAAAAAATAAAGAAAAATTAATATATATATATATATATATATATATATATATATATAATTTTCGTAATCGATGGATTTAAATCCGGTGATTTTTTATCTGAATTTCGAAATCAAATAACTTTCTGAACATGCTTTTTTGTTTTTTCGAAATCCATTTTAAAGTGCAGTCTAGATACAAGTTAAAAAGTTATTTTGGAATTTATGAAAATTTTGAGTGGAAAGAAATCCTTCGGGGAGGAAAAAGAAGTGCCCCAACTCTATTCGTGAGAAGGTTTATCATTAATATTGGAGAAAGGGTTTAAAGCTTTCTTCCTGTATCACGTTTAAGGCACATATGTCAATCCTACGAAAAGTAATATAATGGAAACAAAATCCACTACGAAAATTTGCTTTGCTATCTATGAAGAACTACGATTTCATTTTATTATTTTTACTTTCCGTTCAAAACAACGATATAGGTTAGAGTATATAGCTAATCCGTTGTTATACCTAAATAATTAAAGGGAAAATAAAACAAGTTACTATATTTATTTCTCAATTCTTTAAAACTTCCTTCATCATAGACAAACATTTTTAACTTTACCAATCATACTTCTCTTCCTTCACCAATCAAAATTAAACTACACTTAACAAACACTTAAAATCTGATACTCAGACTCAAATATAAACTTTGGAGGTAAGTAAATCCACACATTTCATAAAAACCAATATATAATCTTCATAGGCAGTAGCCAAGATAACGGATAAAACCGTAAAGAAAATTCTCAAAAGTTGATAGATAACAAAATTATCGAAAGGTAAAACAAAAATCCTTGTGCCCACAAAAGAAGCTGTGAATTCTACTAAGCGACTTCTCTCTTGTATCTGCAAGAAAGAATTCCATGTACAATAAGGGGAATGTAATATACATTAATAGAAAACAAGCATATAAGTAGTACTAATTGCACAAAAATTTCATGAACAAACCGGAAACCAGACATCCACATGGATAACTTTTACGAGGATTCATCTTCCATATTCATAATCAAATAATGAATAATAACATCAGAAAATTAAAATACCATAAGCCAGACAACCTTCTAAAATTACATAAAACATCACTATAAACTAAGAATATAGGACTTCTACAAATCTATGTAAATAAAGCAATTCATGATCTTTTGATAGCATTCCAAACAATAGACCCTGTCTACCACAAATCCTTGTCGAATATTGCACCATAAAACGAGCAGATATACAAAACCACAAATGTATATTACATCTATCATTTTGTATTGCAATATAGGTTATTCACTTTGCTATCATGTGAGTACAAATATTGTTATATAACTTGAAAAACAAGAGAACAAGTCAAGCAACGATGTACAACAAATCCATAATTATTATGTATGTCAAGAACCACATCTGAGATTTAAAGGTGAAGTCCACCCCATAACCATGAAAATATAATACGAATGTTTCCAAATATCAAGCAAAAAGACAAATGACAACCTAATTACCTCAGATGTTACTTGGATACATGAACACTCTAACCCGTGCTCCCTGCAATGCATCAAAATCTCAAAAACTTCAAATACCAGTAAAATAAGTGACTTGATAAAAGCAATGTTGTCAGATAATTACCATTGATCTGGGAGGAAGGTTTGACTTGAATTTAGCACGAACAACACCACTGTTACCGTGAGGCCTTGTAACCTTACCCCAAATGCAACGGTAGTGGCTTCCATTCTTCTTCACCTTAGCCTTGTAAATATAGGCCATTCTCTTGCCAGCATACCATCCTACTTCTTCTTTGGTGTTCACTCCCTCAATTTGGATCAAGGATGTGTTGGGATACTGGTTTGACTTGGACCTAAAAGATATTTTCAAGTGTAAGGCAACTAATAAGGCAACGGCAAAGCAAGATGAAAATAAAACTAACAAGACAAGAAGCATTTACCTTTTGTATCCAAGGACTGTACCCCTCACATAGAGCCTAAAACAAAAGGAAAAAAGTAGTGGTGTTAATTTCAACTAAAAGTGTAGTAATTGAGGAATGGATGAATAGGGAAATAAATATATACGGCAGCAAATAACATCTGAATCAATACAAAAAAAAAAAAACAGTATTCAAATCATTTTATCTTGCTCCCGGTAAAAAATAACCAACTGGTCACCAAATTAATCTTTAGATATTTACATATCATACATATTTATGTGTAACTATCCATAAAACCCGTTAAATATGTAGCAGCAACTACATTCCAATTCTAACAACCATCAATAACTCAAAAACCCTTCAACTTCCAAGAACCCTAGTGGGTAAAATAACAAATCAACAATGCAGACAATGAAGTAAAACAAGTACATCAAGTTTCAGAAACCGGATAATTCGATATTGTGATTGGAGTTTCAAAAGAAAAAGAAAAAATTAAGTGAATTTGAGATTGTGATCGGAGTTTCAAAAGAAAAAGAAAAAATTAAGTGTTGAAGAGAGAAGGTAAAATTTAGCAATGGGCAAAATCTAAAGCTTGTGTGAGTGAAAGAAGGAATACCTGACCCGCTCTCCTTGGCGTCCCTTCACCATCTTCGCAGCTGCAGCTGACCCACGACACAAACAGCGATACTGCTGTGGACGTAACCCTGAAACTCTGCAAAATTGGGTTTTGATTTAGGCCCAATAAGAACTGTTTATAGCCCTGCTCCTTCTAGCCCGTATTAACCGAGGGGCTTCTCCCTGCAACTCCAAATAGTTGCCCAAACCCATTTCTTTTGTACGCTCCTAATATCAGACTCTCACCACCTGTGGGATCTACACAACTCACGCACACTTATCACACACAATTCACGCTGCACCCCTAATTCTCACACACCTCACCCTAATTTTCACTACACACAATACCCTCCAACATCTAATCCTGAAACACATTTCACGCACCATTCACCTCTCTTAAATCGCTAACCATCACCATTCACTTAATTCACCCTGACACTCACCTCACTCAGACGCTGCACTCCGTCACACACTAATTCACTCACGCACACACTCACCTAATTAAAACACACACTCGTCACGCACTACTTCACTCACACACGCTGCACTCCGTCACACACAACTCTGCACACAAAAAAAAAAAAAAAAGGGCCCAGGCCCACGAGAAAGAGAGAAGAAACTCACGGAAGAACCCTAAAAAGGCTCTCTTCTCTAAAAAAGAAAAGGAGAGAATATTATCCTCTCTCGTTAGCGATTCAAGAAGTTCGTCATTGAACACTCGTCTTTGGCCACTATCTTCTTGTTTTCATACTAGGTTAGAACTACTTGAGTTGTGTGGTGTTGATTCGGAAGACGCACTATCTTTGGTTGTTCTCGTGGTTTTGTTGTTCGGTTAGAGAGATTCTCTAAATATTAGTTCCTACTGTGTTTCAAATTGTTTGCAACGAAATGCTAGGTTTCATCAGTACTAATGTTAATGAGTGGCTTAATTTCTTTTAAGTTTAAGATTATTGTTCCGTGATTTCATTAAATATTTAATTTATTTATTGTATTTCTAATATACATAACAGCATCAAACGAAAGCTAGAAAAATAAAAAAATAAAAATGAAATGAAAAAATAAAAGGAAGATATAATATATATATATATATATATATATATATATATATATATATATATATAATGTATAGTAAAAAAAAAAAAAAAAAAAAAAAAAAAAAAAAAAAAAAAAAAAAAAAAAATATAATATATATATATATATATATATATATATATATATATATATATATGTAATGTTTAGTAAAAGGAGAAAGAGAGGGAAATACGTACGCCACGTAGTTGCCACGCGAGGCGACCGAACTGCGACGTGGACGAGCGGAGCTACGGTGTCGAAGGTGATGAAGCTCAAACTTGAGATCACGACATAGGTCAGCGTTCGATTAGGATGGGTTTTCGATTTGGGATTTGGGCTTTGATCTCTGCTTACAATTGGATTTTCGATTTGGGTCGTTGGGGTTTTAGTTTGGGCTTAAAATCCGAATGCCAACGACATGTTTAAATGTCATTTCATCCCGTTTTTCGAACTCGGTGACTCGGTCTCAAACTCGCGAGTCTGATACGAGTCAGCGAGTTAACTCCGAGTTTAAAAAATAACGAGTTTATATGCGAGTTAACTCGTCAACAGTGTCATGACTCGCTCGTACGGGTTTACGAGTCAACCCGCGAGTTCGATAACCTTGTTTAACCCTTTGAAAATGGTGAGATGGGTGAAACGGTTCGGGCCAGATTAGCCTTCGGCCATGGGCTACCCGTTTTCCTCACTATTTTGTCTTATTTTGTTTCTGATTCCGATGCACTTAAACTGTTCGAACAAACTCACCACCGATCCTTCACTTTTCCAAACATGAGTTTTGGTCTTTCGTCCTTTACAAGCTGCTAATGCTAAAGTTTTGATGACAACACTGTAAAAAAGCTATTTTCTGAGTTTAAGTTGTGCCTACACTATATGTTGTAGCCACAAGCATTATGGTTATGGACAATGCATCAGTTCGCAGTTTTCTTCAGGTTCTCCCCCCTGTTGAGTTTGCCTGCGTCTATGGATCATCTCTTCATCCTTCCAACCGCGACAAGGTCGTCTTTTCTTGAACCCATAATTTTCCTTTTTTGCTTGTTGATCCTCTTCTTTGTTATGGGCCTCTTTTTTATTACTCTCCCTTTAATTGTTGTTTTAATATTTGTTCTCTGTTATGTGATTTTGGGTTTCTAGACTACCATGACAGATTATATTATAGGTGTGGCTGACCCCAAACAGTGGCATTCTGAGGTACTGATATGTGATTATGACTAATGATGTGTTATGTATTTGTGTTGAGTTGCTTAATATTGTTTGATTGCCCCACTGATATCTTTTGTTTTTCCTTTTATTGTTCATGAAATTGCATCAATCAAGAATCTTAAATTGAATAAGCATCACTATGCGTCCTGGATGGTGCACCTTGGTGGGGAGAGGCTGGTACTTGATCAAATTTAGTTTCATTTTCCTTTTGTTTTTGGCCTCTCGTATCTGGCTTGGGATTTTTCAGATGTCGATCTTATCTCATGCTATATCTTGATGTGACATATAAGATTACGGGAGTTGCTGATAAAATTGGTGTGGGAGTACATTTCAACCCTTTTGTCTGTTGGAATGGAAAGGTATCGATAGCCTCTAACCAAGACTCAGTGGTGTAGTGTGTGATTAAGACCTTTAGTTCAGTTCCTGCAAACTCATCTTCTAGAGAAATTATTTCAGATTTCTGGGATTTTTTTTTTATTTTTTTATTTCTCTATTAACATATTTTTTGGCCTATTTGTTAAATCAAGATTAACTTTTTCACGAATTCCTTGTCTCTTTAAGCAAATTTATGCAGCTATTCAAGTATGGTGTTGTTCGAATGCATGACTTACTTCAAGATGTACACTATTGGGAGAAATTCTACTTGTGTGGTCGGTTACAGAAACCAGTATGTTATACGCTTTTTTATCCTCTTCGTGTCTAGAATCGTTTGATTCTTGAATTCCTTGTGCTCTAAGCTTATTTTCTTAAAAGATTCTTAATTTTCTTGTATGAAATATTCTATAAGTATGAGAACTGTAGATATTATATATATATATGGCATTTATGCTAATTTATATTTTATCATGTTTAATTAGCGAGATTTGAAGTAGAATAACAAGTACTTGTAAGCTTTATCATTTACATATTATTTGCAGACTACTGTTGCGAGTGTAGGTAGATCTAAACACACTGAACTCCAGTGACAGAGGGGAAAAAATCTAGGCATTGGCATTGCAGAGTAGGGGAGGGAGTAGAAGGTGGTTGTGGTAAAAAAGAAGAAAAAGAACCTTTAGTTCTCAGAATCTCAGTATCATTCAGATAGGAAAAATAATAAATTAAAGAAATTATGTGCCCGGACTAGCTTTATAAATTAGCAAAAAGAGACTATGCCATTATTGGATGTTTATACGTGGTGATAAAATTGTAGGTGAATATAGATTTTAAATACTAAAACGACTAAGTCTATGCCCTGTATCCTATACCAAGAGAACTCCTTTATTGTATACTTGTATGCATATATTAAGAAGTGGACTTTTAAAGCTAACTCAACCTCACAAAACCAATTTGTAACATGAGGTTTGTACCTATTTATATATTCTAAACTAACCTTATTACTAGTAAATTATGTGGAACTTTCAACATACCCCTCTCATGCTGAGACATACATATCTCGTGCATGGAATTAAACAATAATGGATGATCCAATAACGGTTCGATAGCGGGTGGAACAGTATGTCCAACAAATAACATCTTTCTAATACCATGTTAAGAAGTGGTCTTTACATCTAACTCAACTCCACAAAATCGGTTTGTAAAGCGAGGTTTGTACCCACTTATATCCTCTAAACTGGTCTTATCGCTAGTCAATGTAAGACTTCTAACACATACAATATGAAATAACGAAATATACAAAAATTCATGTAACAATGCTCTAGCTCTAGCTTCACATATCTATCTCATAATTTGCCTATCCTCAATTTACTTGATAAATTCAATCCATGATTGGTTACCTATGTTTATGAATGTGTTTCATTCAGGTTCACGTTGTTGTTGATAATTTAGATGTTAACAGCACCAATTCTGTTAACTTGAGAGCTGCAGTATCTGCTGCTCTTCTCCTGCTTCCATCAGAATTCACAGAGGTATACTTTTTTCTTATTAAATTATTTACTTTGAGAGTTGGACAACGGAATTGATTTAACCATCCCCCTGCAGGCAGATCTGTATGCCAAAGTATGTAGCCTCTCATCCACGGGGGATGTACGCATGTTATTCGCTGAGGATAAAAACAAGGTATTCCTTGGTTGTTACTAGAGTAGGACGTGGTATGGAAATGTTAATGTCTTTAAAGATATTTAAATTCCCATTATTACTTTTGATACTATCCCATGTAGGAACTTGTGTCAACAGGGGTTATATCTCAGTTTGGTCACGCTCGTGGTTTAGAAATTGCTGCTTTTCTGAATTATAAGTTGTCTGTTTTTTGTTTCTTATAGTGCAAATGTGAAACATTGGATAGTTGTCCTTTCACTTATATCTCTGCCCATCCTTGACAGTCAAGATGGATTTTCATCAATATGATTAGCACTATCTACTTAAATTATGAATATATTTTTGCTGAATCAGCACATAATCTTTCCTTCCTCTTATTTCTTTAGTTCTCTTAGGGACTGGCAGATCCTGGTTTGAAAACTGTTTGCGATTGTGGCATCTTTTTTTGTGAAGGAAGCTGAATTTTGAGAAAATATGGATCATGTTGCCGTATGTTTTACTGAGGTTCCTTTTGTTCACAATCTGCCTAGGTGAAGAAGATAGTTTCTGGGCAGTTTGATCTATTCCACTCAATGTATAAGCCATTTCTTGAAGAATATGAGGCTAAAAAGTTATTGAGACTTTCATCAACTGCCAATAATCAAATACATATCTCTCAGGTCTTTATTATGTCGTATTGATTTTTGGAAGTGTTAATTATATAATTATTATGTATCCTGAATGATAGTTCTCCCATTTTCTTCCCATGAATTTGAAGGAATTTAGCTTTGTTGTGCCAAAAACTCTATGCTAAATTGTTACCTCTTGAAAATTATATCTTACATGCAAAGCTGTATTGATAATTGACCATTTTACTGCCTTGAACCGGGAATTGGTTCATTTCCCTTGAAATTTTTATTACAAAATATGTAAGGCATGTATTCTGTAATGCATGAACATGTGATTGTTTCGGTCTGTGTCTATCTTGTTATTTGGTGCTACTTGATGTCATGAGACGCATTTTTCTTTCTTGCATGCATCTTTTTTCTTTAGTTTCTGTGGAGGAGAAATATAAACGATGTTTTACTGTTATTTTGTACCTTTCATCTTCTTCTACATATTCTAATTTTAACCTATGGGTTCTATTTGATTGTTGAAGACATTCTTGAGGTTTATATCTTGTAGAAACAGTATAGCTTTCTTTGCTGTTCTAGAAAATTATCACTTTATATATATTTCATCACATTTATTGGTAAGGTATGACAATCTTGGTCGTCGTTTACTAAATGGAAAAGCTTCTTCCCAATGTTATTCAAAATACCTTGCAAAAGCAGGCAAGTTATGTAAAATGAATATTGGAGTTTACATACTAAGTAAAGAAATTTCCTTACTCTCCTAAAACAGGATTTTGACTTATCAGTTGATTCTTCTCTGGTTTCTGCACTTCCTCCATCAATCAGAAACCAAATCAGAATGAAAGGAGTGAAAGAAAAATTATGGGAAACTGGTATGCTTTTGATATTATTAGACTTATTTCTGAATTATTGCTTTAGTTCCTAACTGCTAATATTGTTTAGGTCCAAATCACAGAAAGGGGGAAGGGGGGATTTTACAAGATAACCACTTAATAGTGATGTGTGTCAAATTGTGAAAAAAGGGTATTATGATTTCAGGAAGAGCCATAAATGATACTCAAAGTAGCTTAAGAGAAGAAGCTGCTAATTCCTTACAGAGAATTCTGAGGCGTAGAGTAATGGTTTCAAGTGCAAGGCAGGCTGTATCTGGTCTTCTAGCTGTTGGTGCGATAAATGCAAGCAGGTACCTTACTAAAAAAGTTAGCAAAGCCTGGAAATCATGGAGATGATTTTTGATGTATTCATAGTCATAGAGATGAGATTTTCTTGCTGACCTTGGAAAGTTTACATATTTAGATTGGTGACCATTTTCAGTTCTCATTTCATCCTTTCCTATTCCCTCATCTTGGAGGTAACATTTCCTTAATTCTCTTGAGAAGCACATATACTTGGCAACAGGTATGGGCAGGGTGTTTGATTTGTCAATACATTTTGTAGTTAAATTTAGCTGTGCTTTGTTAGGCAAGTGGAGTTGTCAGCCATAATACCAACAACCTGAATGAATTTTATCTTGTGATTTTCACATTTGAAATACAAGGTGACTTCATTCTCTCTTCATGTTCTTGGCGTATGTTACAGATAATAGTTTGTAACATAATTCATTCTCACTAGATAATAGTTTGTAACATAATTCATTCTCACTTTACCAAGCTTGTATATCTTTTTGTCAATAGTCTAAAATCCATTTGGTCGGTTAACAAAAAATTGTTCCTCAAGTAATTTAGAAAGCCTTACTTCACACTAAAATGAAAAATCTTCCAATCCATTTTTGCAGTTAAGGTTATTCACAACCTTATATTATTATGTCTAGCCACTAGAGCTATCATACGACTGTAATCTACTCCATGTTGTTGAAGGTGTATCCTTTAGCCACCAATTTAGCTTTGAGTTTGTTTACAAATCCATGAGTGTAGTTTGAAGAAAATGAAAAACAACTCTCTAAAGTTCCTAGAGTTACATATAATGAATTTAAAAATGCTTTAGAACGTGATCCGGGTAAACGTTCTCAAACTTGGCAATATCTACCAAATCAAATTGATGAGGTACGAAGGACTTATCTAAAATGGGGTCCATATCAAATGCATCTAGAAAATTATCCGTTGTCTAGTAAAGATGATTATCCAAGAAGATATCAACACACATGGTTTAGCTTATTTCCTTCATGGTTAGAGTATTCGGTATTTGCTATTAAAAGATGTTGCATATTGTTTATCATACTATCTTTTTAGTAAAAAGCCAAGAGGACGACCTGACTCAAATGTTTTTATTGTTACATTGAAGTCTAATTGACATTGAGTTGATTGTCATCAACATGTTTTATCTTTTTTTGAGTATTTTTTTATAGGTTTTAAAAGTTTTTATAGCAAAGACTATGATAATCTATATTGCAAGAGATATTACAACAAACTTCATTTATGATTCAATTATTCAAGTTTTTAAAAGTTATCTATAATAACTTTTGTTGTTTTTAATATATGATTGTTGATAATAAACTTTATTATACACTTTTATATATATATATATATATATATATATATATATATATATATATATATATATATTATTATATTATTATATTATTATATTTTTTTGGATTCTATTATCATATGTGTTTGTTTTTAATAGAAAAAATAATGTGAGGAAATAATGTTTTTTTAATATAAAAAAATAATTTATGTATAAAAAATATAATTTGGTCCTCTAAAATATTGGTCCTAAGTTCTGCCACTCTATACGTAACAACAACCTTACTATGAAGTTATTTTGGCAAAACCATTGCACTAATTTTCTTAAATAGAGTTAACCATCTTGTCTTCCGTTACTTTTTTATAATGGTTTTTTGTAGTTACTTGTTACAACTATTTGTTATATGCCAAATATGATATTTAATTTTATGAAGGACACGATAATTACTTCCTATTGAATCACGACAAACCGTCGTCTAAACAACCTGTTCTAAGGATCAGATTTTACATGATTTAGCCAAATTTCAGATAGCCATTATATGATTTTACAGTTGGTCTTTCATTAAAAGAATTCTTACATTCTCGAATCACTAGAACAAACTTTCTAAATACTTTTAAATAGTATTTCTGAAACAAAATTTATGAAATAAAATTTTTAAAATATAATTTCTAAAATATAATTTCGAAATTTATGAAATGTATTTTAGAATAAAATTTTCAGAATAAGATTTTAAAAAAAAAAAACTTTTCCAAACTCATAATACGTTTTTGAATATAATACGTTTTGGAATGAATTTTCTAAAAAAAACTATATGAATTGTATTGTTAAAAGAGCTTTCTAAAATATAAAATATGTTCTGGAAATATTTTTTTCAAAATACTTTTTTTTCTCTCTTCTTCCTTTGCATCGTTATCTCACCTTTCTTCTTCTTCTACAACAGCTGTAATGATGGTGGAGACCGCAATGCCCGTGGTTTGGTATAGTTATATTAGATTACTTTTTTCATATTGTAGAAGTGCAGATAGTAATTATGAGAGTGCAGTAACCAATAGCCTAGACCTAATTATAATTTTGTGGGCCTTACTCCTTTTTAGCCCATATTAATTGGTTTTGTATTTAAGGACACAACTAAAAATATTGTATTTATATTTATATTATATATAATATGTATTTTCTAGAAAATATATTTATATTTATGAATTTTTTATTTATAATTATATATATATATAAAGATTTCATTTTTTTCCAAATTTACTTATTTATTCTTTATACTTTATAATATAATTATTTATTTACTTTTTAAAGGCTAATAATTATTTTTACATATTTTTATTAAAAATATTTTAATAATTTTTTTTATTTATTAATAATTATTGTATTTTTTTCTCCATTTATTTTTACTTTATTTTTAATAAATATAAATTTATTTTGTATGTATATTAACTTAGTGTATTGAATAAAATTTTATAATAAAATATTAGTCTAAATGAATTTGATTTTTCAAAAGATTAAATTTAAATAAATCAGATCATAAATTATAAGTTTAAAATAATTAATATTTTAAAATAAATTAAATTTTATAAATTTAAAATGAAAAAAGATGTATTTAATTATATTTTTAATATTTTTAATTAATATTATTTATAATAATTATATTTTAAATACATAATTTTAGAAAATATTTAAATAAAAATTAATAACAACGAACTCAAGACATAGAAAGAAAATGTTATGATGGTACTCGTCAAAATGTTCATTATTCAGATACATATCGTATTTTAATTTTTTATAATTACAAAATTATGATATTACATTTTCAATGTTATTTCATATGTTAATTATATAATAATTTTAATAATATTGATTTTACTTCTATTTAACTTTTAAACCTTATGTTGAAAAGTACTTTTACTAGATACTGTTCCAGTTTTAAAAGTACTATCAAGAAAAAGAAGATATTTTGAATTAAAAACCAAACTTATGATTTAAATCAATGTTTTAATAAGTTAAAGGGGAAATTTTAATAACACATTTTTTATTTAAATCAATATTTTGAAATAAATAAATTTATTCTCACTTCTTTAACAATGATTTTGTTATGTGATGACAGAAATACGAGAATAGAAAAAAAAAGTGTTTATAAAAGATGAACAACAAAACAAATGGATAAAAAATAATTATAATAATTTAAAAAATATATAAAAGTAGAAATACTATTTTAAAGTACTCTTCGCTTGTCTTGTATTAATTTGATTAGGTGAAAAATACAAGTAAATTGTTTGAATTATAATTTTAATTTTTTTTCACGCTTCAACATCTTTTACATGTGATTAAACTCTTTTTTAAAATATACTTAAAATTAGGCATGAGCATCAATTAGGGTTGGGTTGGATTTTGGTCTAATAATTCCGATTTAGTTCAATCCAGATCTAATATTTTTGAATTCACAGTCGATCTTTTAACTTCTCGGATTAGTCGCGTTTGAATTATTTAGTTTATGGTTTGAAGTAAATGGATGCGGGTTATCCAAATGTTAAAGGAAAAAAGAAGTGAGTTCGAAGAAGATGAATCAGAGGTTACAATTACAATTCGTAGATTTCTTTTCAAAATGGAGGAAACAATCTCAAAACAAGCAACAACAACAACATTTCCCATTACCAACGAGAACTCAAGGAAAGCAACATCGCCTCTAATCGAAAGCAAGGCTCAAGGATCACCAAGTAACATGTGAGAAAGTTGGGGGAAGAGAAGAAAAGGGTTGCGACAACAGAAAATTAGGTTAAGCAAATTTTTTTGATTTTATATATGGTCATTCGGATCAAGTCAAATATCCGCAAATTTAAATTTTAATATTTATATCCAACCGTTAAAACTCGTTTTTATCCGAATTTCATGATATAGTATGATTCAAATCATTTAAAACTGAGTGAACAACCATTTTTTTGTTAGGCGAGTTAAGATGAGTCCACGTTATTTCCTCAGCCCTACTTAAAACTTAGATTAAATTACTCTTTTGATCCCTCTATTTGTCATGAAATTTCAGTTTCGTCCTCAAATTTTTCGTTGTTTTAATTTGGTCCTCATTTTCTTAAAAAGGACTCAATTTGGTCCTCACGGTTAACTTTAACAAGACGGTGTTAAAGTCAATACCACGTGTCAATTTCTAGTTTTTTTGAAATTTTTTAATATTTTTTTTAATTTTATTTTTAATTTTTTTAATTTTTTACATGTATCACTTCACAATTGTGCCACGTGTCAAAAATTAACAATTTTGACATTATAGTGACACGTGTAAAAAGTTAAAAAAATAAAACAAAATCAAAAAATTAAAAAAAAAAACCAGAAATTGACACGTGGCATTGACTCTAACATCGTCTAGTCAAACTAACGGTGAGACCAAATTGAGTCATTTTTAAGAAAATGAGGACCAAATTGAGACAACGAAAAACTTGAGGACCAAACTGAAATTTCATGACAAATAGAGGGACCAAAAGAGTAATTTAACCTAAAATTTATAATTATTTTCTGAACATGTTCCTTGATTTGAAAATAATAAAATTTGAAAGAGATTTATTATTAGAGAAATCCATCTTCAACTTCAGAAAAACACAAGGAGTGGACAAAAAAATTCAATTTTATTGATCCTACCCACTTTTGCTGTGATCTAATTCATTAAGATTTATTGTATTAAAAAATTTAATCCATTTAAAATTTATTTTGGTAGATATGAATTTCAATTTGATCTACATTTTATATATTTTGGATTGGATATCCATTTTCTAAATTTAGATTTTCAAATATGGACAATCCCAAAAATCCAATCCAAATTTTCAATTAGAATTTTTAGTTGGGTTAGGCCAAATTTGGCAGTATTTAGCCGAGTCGGCTTTGACCGAAATTTGGCCAAATCGACTATATCCCAAATTTGGTCATTTTCAGCCAAGTTAGTCCCGGACAAAATTTTGCCCTTTCGGCTAAGTTGATCGTGACCGAAATTTGGTTGTATTCAACTGAATCGACTCTGACCAAAACTCGATCGAATTCAGTCGAGTTGTCCTTGACCAAAATTTGGTCGAGTCGACCTGAGCCCAAATTTAGCCGTATTCGACCGCGTCAAACCCAGACAAAATTGTGCCGTATTCAGTTGAGTCGATTGAGACTGAAATTTTGTCGTATTCAGTCAAGGCGGTCGGACGAAATTTGTTCATATTCAACCGGATCGACCCCTATCGATGAATTTAATTGAGTCAACCCCGATCAAATTTTGACTAAGTAGGCCTTGGCCGAAATGTGACTATTTTTTGCCGAGTCAGCTGTGGCCAAAATTTGGTCGTATAAGGCGAAATCAGCCTTGACCGAAATTCAGCTGAATCCAATCAAGTTGATTTCGACCGAAATTTTTCGAAATTGGTCCTGACCCAAAATTGGTTGCATTCGATCAAGTCATCCCTAACTGAAATTCGGTCGTATGCGGCCAAATTATATCGAGTCGGTCTTGATCGAAATTTATACATACTCGACCCCAGCCAAAAGTCGACCGAATTCGACAAAGTTGGCCTTGACCAAAATTTGGTTGAGTCGTCCACGATCACAACCACGATCGAAAGTCAACTGAGTTTGTCCCATGCTGAAATTGAGCCTAGTTGGCCCGACAAAAAATCTGTCAAAGTCGATGATTTCGGTCCTAAGGACACAAGTTTTATAAAATTCAATTTAAATTTCTTTTATGAAAATCAATTCTGAATTTTGAACCTAAATATTTGGATCTAGATTTAAATCTTGATCCAAATATTTGGATTTAGATTTAAAAAAGATCCAAACTTGTTATGCTGAAAAAATGAATTTGAATAAAAAATGTATTCTAATTATTTGAATCAAAATAATATGGATTGAATCATTAAAAATCCAGTTCATGATCATCCCCGAAAAACACTAAATAAAGTAAAAATATGAATTCTCAAATAAAGCTAAATAAAATTTATTTAGAGAATAAATAAATAAAAGTAAAATATATAAAACATGTATCTTAAAATTGATTTTTTAAGTAAAAGTACGAATTTCATGAGTTTTTGTTTTTTCAATTCTTTACGTAAAACTGAGTATGCTTATTAAAATTGTCAAAGTGATTTGCTAAAGCAATTTATGTTGTTACTGCAATACATTTTTTTTAATATTTGTTACTTCTAATAAAATTTAACTAAATAATAAAAAATAAGTTTAATTATGTTTTTTTTCTAATTTTGTTTTAAAATCTCAATTTAGTTCTTTTTTTAAAGTTTGTTTTCAATTTTATTTAAATGTATCAAAAATGATTTTTTGTGGTAAACGTGGTGATTGCTGAGATAGATTTGTATTATGGATACGTGTCAATTTGATACGAAATGTATTGTAAAAATCTTTAATTTTTGGCAGGAATACATGTAATATGCTTGTGGTTTAATTATTATTTTTTTTAAAGAATACAGGTGAAGACCTTTTCTTGGAGCAGTGGCAGGAGGGTTTGGCGGAGAGCGCGACTTCATGACACTTCTTCCTGTGGGAGGAGGAGTGAGGGGGTTTGGGGATGGAGGAAGGGAGGAAATGACCGATCTTGCCATCGGAGACGTTGACGCCGTTGGTGACAGAGGATAAAAAGGAAGAGGAGGTGGTGGTGGTTGTGGAGAGAGTGACATTTTTGTCTTTGTTGCAGGGCTTGGAGTTGACAATGGTGGGTTTAATGAAATCCAAAGTAAAGCCTTTGGTTTGAGGTTGAGGTTGTGATGTTGGGTGTGGTTGCGGTGGGGCTTGGGGTTTGGGTTGGGGCGGTGCACTGTGGAAACGGGCGTGTTCAGTGCGGTTGAGAATGTTAATGACTTGTTTGAACATGAAAACTGTGAAGTCAGTGATTTCGGAGCAGTCAAAGTTGTTGTTGTTGTTAGAAGAAAAAGAAGAAGAATTGCAGGCAGTGGTAGAAAGGAGGTGAATGAGATGCTCCATGCTTTTCAAACCAGCGGAAGCAGCTCCTTGTATTGCTAATTGTTCCTCCATCCTTGATGATGTACAATTTTACATCCGCAAATCCACTGATCATGACCAAAGACGAAACTTTAGATTTAACATTGCAATTACCATTAACCTCTCTGTAATTCCAATCAAATTTTGAATAAGAGGAATCAACAATACCCCCAATATGATTTATGAACATAAATCCTAATTTCATTTTTTTAATATTTAATAATATTTTTGATTCTTTGTCACGTCATTAATAACCTTCAAGTTAATGGTCTTTATCATTGTTTCAATACTGTCAAACTATATTAAGTCACTGTTGATTAAACGGCGTTTACCATAACTTAAAAAAAAGGCACTTGTGATACATTTAAACAGAATTAAAAACTTAATTGAAACTTTAAAAAAACGAGTGACAAAATTAAAATTTTGGAGAAAATGGAGACCAAAACATAATTAAACCTACAGAATATATTAAAAATTATGTTAAACCTAAACCCAGAGAGTAGCGTTTATTGTGGGGGAAATTGTGAAGTGAGAAAGAAAAGCACACGAAGCGTGAAGGAAGGGAAACAGAATCAACGATGGCGAGAAACTGGTTGTTTCGATCTTTGGCTCTTCGACATGCGATAAAGAATAGTGTTCGGCCGATCTTCTCCAGCGCTCACCACCGCTTTCTCTCACTCCCATCCAAACCCGCTCTCTTTGCCACCGCAATTGCCTCCTCCCAGCTCTCTCTCCTCCCATCCTTCCGCCACTCCCGCTCCCTCTCCTCCGTAGCAGGTCTATCTCTCACACACACGCGCACGTTCTGCATTGCTTGATTTTTATATGCGAACGAAAGTAATCGCATTATTTTACTTGCTGCGCTGTGTGCTTTGTTTACCTTTGCATTAACCTCTATTCCTGAATTCGCTTCCTACTGATACAATTTCCACTTGATGAAAACGAGTTTGTATATTTAATTGTTTTAACTTTATTTTATTGCATCATAACGAACTCTATTGGTGAATTATTTTCAGGTTCTTCTGATGTTGTACTTGTTAATTCAGAGGAAGAGTTCAACAACATCCTCACCAAAGTCCAAGGTATGTGTATGTTTTGATGCTATTTTCTAATAGAAGTTTGTTATTCCATCATTTTGCAAATAGGTTCTTGTACAGGTCTGCAAATATACTTTATTCTTCTTCTGTTTTTTTTTTTTTTCGTAAGTGGATGAATCAATAGAGAACTGAATTTTTCTTTCTGGTGAAATTCTGTTCAATAGATAACTCGTTGCACGCCATCTTCTATTTCACTGCGGTTTGGTGCGGACCTTGTAAGTTGCGGTGTTCCTTTCTTATGTAGACTTAGATATTTCCAATGAATTGTAATTATTTTACTGTGCTGTTTATTCTTGGTGATGCATGTGTGTGACCATTACAAAAGAACAATGAGGATGCGATCACATAATTTGAATTTGAAGGAGTATTTGGTGTATGTATGATACTAATTAATAAATTATGCTCCACGTGTATGTGAGACGCCAACTCTTTCTGAAACTCTAAAGAGTATATGTTTTGTGATGTACCTAAACTTACAAATCAGTTTTGTGCCCTTGTTTGAGTTGAGCAATTCATCTTTTGGCGGATAGAAAAAATTATGTGGATGGTGCATGCCATAAATTATTAATTTTCGGCAAAGTCGTGGTGTTTATGATTTTATTGTTTGTATATATTTATAGATATATATATATATATATATATATATATTTTTTTTTTTTTTTCTTAATGTCTGTATTCTATAGAAAAATTATCACTGTTTTCGTGGTGTATACTTCTGTTTAGGCAGGTTTATTTCTCCTATAGTTGGGGAGCTCAGTAAGAAGTATCCTCATGTGACAACATATAAGATTGACATTGATCAGGTATGGAGTATATTAATTGGTGTGATCTCTGTTTTCGAATTATGAGCCAAACTGCAATTTTTTTTTTCCTTTTTTTAATCTTAGATTGATTTTTCAGTAAGATGTACCGCACAGTTGAAAATAGCTTAAGATTCATATTCTGCGTGAGTCTAATTATATTTTTTTATAAAATATGAATGTAGTAGGACACATAAGTATGCATGTCTATTTATGTTGTAGTCACTGACTTGCTATCCATTTGTTGTTAATATATAAAAAAAATAAAAATCACAAGTTCAAGACATGCTTACTAAGATACATGAAAAGTGATATGATAACATACAGACGTAAACGCTTCCAAGGCCTCACATGATCAAATTTACATGCCTTGTAATTTTCATTTTGTTGCTACTCTTACGAAGTAATTTAGGTCTAACTCAACTTTACAAAATCAACTTGTAAAGTGAAGATTGCCTTCATTTATAAACTTGATTTTTTCCCAATACACCTCATATCCAACATTAACGGGCTTGTTACGTGGATAAGATGGTAAGGGACCCTTTTAATGGATCTAGTGTAGACTATGATACCATCTTATAATGTGGTTTAGATTTAATTTAATCCTATAAAATTAACTTGCAAGTTGAGGATTGCTTTCGTTTATATATTGTATTTCGACACTATCCATAGTCAGTATGAGACTTGGGTTTGGATATTTGGTGGTTTCTCCCTTTTTCATTACTTTTTTGCATGTTAAACTTAAAAGTATGTTTTGCATAATTTTAATGATTTATGGCATCAAGAAGTTTCCATGTATCAAGGTGCTTAGACATTCACTTTCACTTTTCCCAGGAAGCAATTCAAGGAACATTGAGCAAATTGCAGATTACATCTGTGGTAATTTATTTGACATTGTTTTAGAAATTTGTGTTCAAATACTGCTTGTGGTGATAAAACCTTTTTCCTGCACATGTATACAATAAAATCTGGTTGTAGATTGTGAATCAAATTAGGCAATCATCGACAATTTGAAACTTCTCCCTCTGTTTATTTATCTGTTTTTATTAATGCGTGCCTCTTTTTGTTCGTTTCTCTCTTTCTATTATTGCTTAGATAAATTTTAATGTATTTGGTAAGCATCTTTGTCAGTGGATTATTATTTCATTAATGAAGTGGTGAAATCCTAATGGGAGGGGTGAATTGAACTATCACCAATTTTCAAAAATAGGATAACTAATTATTATTGAATTGATTGATCAAGATCACAACATATCAATTTAAAGCAAGATTAACGATACAAGATATACGAGTAGTATAATATGCTGTATAATAAGAAAAAAAAGAGAGACTCAAGATTTGTGGTGGTTTACTCTATCACAAGAGCTACATCTAGTTACCTAATCACCCTGATTTGACCAATCTAATATATTTTCAAGTTTCACAAGATCCTCTTAAGAAAACTAGAAAATACAATACACACAGAAGTAGATCTTGAACTATACAAGATCTCTACCGACACTTATGAAACCCTTTCACAAACAACACTCTTGACAACCCTAGTTAAGATGAATATACCGTAAAAATTACAGAAAAGGAACAAGATCACTTGGACAAAGATACAACAAAATAGAGAAGAAAAGATATAAGGGTTATTACAATGTGAACTTCTTAAACCAAGGATTTGAACCAAAGATTAAAGCAAGAAGGATCCAAAAAGTGTTTTTAATCTCAGGTTAGAGTCGCTCTTAGTTGGCAAAGTGTTTAATTTTATAAAATAATGGTTTTAATTTCATATCATATATGGTTTTGAAATTAGAGAGATATAAAGATTATGGTAATTGATAGTTTTAATCGATTAAAACAGAGCTTTGAAATAAGCTCTTGAGGTTTTAATTGGTTAAAACGATATTTTTAATATGTTAAAATCACTTTTAAGTGGGTTGAATAGATCAAAGCAGAACAGTAAAAGCAAGACTTGAGATATAAGTGATTTTAATCTATGTAAAGCTCGTTTTAAGTGATTATAATTGATTAAGTCGTTATTTGAAGCGATTCAAATGTTATTTCTTGCTTTTCCCACAAATCTAAGAACGTTTTATTGGATTAAAACACATTTTAAGATATTAAAACAAAACTAAAAACCACGAAAGGGCTTCAAAACACTTTCAAAGGCTTTTCCAACTTAACAAATGATCAAGTTAAAGGAAGCACATATGACACGATGAAATCCACAAAATAAAACCTAAACCTCAAGATCGAACATAAGATCAACATCTTCAACACTAGTGTCATCATCAACCTAGCATATTGTGGTTAGAAGCATCAAATTTTCAAGCTTGTAATCACCAAATCTTTAAAATTCAAGCTTTTATATCAAAAAGATGTGCCCTGTCAAACCCGGTCAACCAAATTACATTTTTATGGATTTGGTTGGGTTAGATTTTTGTTAGTGCTTCCAATTAACATTGGGTTAGGGAGTTTTAAACTGGATGAACCCGACCTAACCCAACTTTATAATAAAAATACTAATTGTCTGATAAATCTACTGTGTAAAACCAGTTTTATGTTTTATTATACGAATATTGTTGTATGAATACTAGGGATAAATATTTCTTCTCGAATATGCTATAACAAATAAATATCAATGTCGTAGTTGAATATTATCTATAATTTCTTGTCTTGGGACCCCATTCACTGAGTTGCAAATCATATTTATGAATATTATTTTATGATTACTATTTTGACTTTCCAGTATTTTTAGAATTACTGGTTATGTATATCTTATAAGTATCATCCTTAGCTTTTAAGAATTAAGAAATATTAAAATTACTTATTGAGGTATTTTTCTTTGTTAAGGGGTGATAAGGTTTTCTAATTACTTAATATGATAACCCATCTATACCCAAACCAATTATGGTTGGGATGGATTGAGTTAGGTTGAAAATTAGATCAAAATTCAATGCGAACTTAGGCCACTTACATATCTCTATTCTAAGACCTAGCTGTAATTTGTATACATGCTCAGTTGGGTAAGCTATGTTATCATTGTCAATTGACTTAAATATGCCTTATCAATTTAAATTTCCACTGATTTATCTGTCATTGAACAAGTGTACTACATTAGCGTTGTTTTTAATATCAATATGTAATATGAAGTCACTGAAGATTTTGGCAATTTCAGACTGTAACTCTGCGTGGCTTTTGTTGACATGAAATCCTTGACTTGTACTTTAAGATTTTAGCTCTTCCCTTACGTAAGAACTTTTTGTGGTACATTAATGGTGATTATGATTTGTTTCTTCTATGACTAAGGTGATTCTTCAGATTTTTACATGTACATAAAACAAACGCCATTTCTCAATTTTTTAATATTCAGTGGAGACAGTAGAATATGCTTTATCTCTGTCCTTGCAAACTTATCTTAAACGCTTCACTTCCTAAAGGTTATAACTTAGAACAATGTTTTTACCTTCTGCAGCCTACACTTCATTTCTTTCAGAATGGGAAAAAGGCCGATGTTCTTATAGGTGCTGATGTTGCACGATTGACCAATATCACTGAGAAACTCTTCAAGTAATCCTTCGGAGTTTGACTTTATGTTATGCTTTGTGAATATGAACATGCACTGGGAGACTGTTATTTCCCTCTGTCCACTAGGTTTTTTAAGTAACATTATGCTCTGTTCTGAATGTGATTATTGATCTATTGTATAATGTTACATATATTTGTTTTCTTTTTGTAATTATGCATTTAGGTATGGACAGATAACACTCATATTCGAACCTACTCCTTTACATACATATATGCTTGAGAAAAACATTCTTGTTTATGTATTTTCACCCACTTCATTTCCTGGGTTATCCCCCTGTCACCCTAAAGAAAAACATTCTGGTTGAATAAATTGGGATGCTTCTTTTTCGTCACTGGATTTTTGGGCAGTACAAGCTTTGATTGTCACATCGAATTTTGGGTAACTCAGCTTCCTCTGTTTCAGGAAGAACTGACTTTGATTGAGGAGAGAATGTTGCTGAATGGACGATGAAGTACAGAATGATTAATTGTAGCTGCTTAGAGACCAAGGCACCCCCTCCTTATAGTCTGGTTGGCATAGTATTGGAAGTGTAACCTACCTTCATCATTTGATTGTATTTTTAAAATTTCCATGTCAGAAAAGAGAGAATAAGCATATTTGTGTAGGTCTTATAGGGGAAGAATATTGAGAAGTTGGAGATTCTTAAAAATTTCGTCATTTTATATTAGACTTAATTGGTGTATAGTAGGAGTCGTAGTTTGCATGTTGTTTTTCATGGTTTCTGAGCTCCCTTTTTCTGAAGTGATAATTTTACATCATGTTTTGTTCTTTCCAAACAACCTTGTACGACTTTTGTGAAGTACAACGAGTTTCATATCAGGGGGCTTCAGATTGTCAAAGTCATCCGGCCTAAATGTCTTGTCTCTTCCAATATTCTACCGTTCTAGACTATTCCGTCCAAGGCCTATTTGGGTTAAAAGCTTTTGTACACTTTACAAACCAAGTTTCTTTAGGCTTGAACACCTCATGGGTTCATTCAACTGAACAAAAACTTCAAATTGTATTGAAGATTTTTAAATGAACAATAGTAGTTATATAATAATTTCTCAACTGCATAGATATATGAAATTAATATTAGCGAGAGAAAAACAAAGAATAAAAGAATGATTGCAATCAATACAATTTCAGGCGTTCACGGTCTTCGTTTCAATCTTCTTTGATGATGTCTTACACATGTACAAAACCTTTAATGTTGAATGAAGGTTGTGATTTAAAGCGCTGGGTGGATATACTAGACGTACCCCACACTTCTGTATCAACCGAATCAAGTGTAACTCTATATCGACTAAATCACTCAAAGAGTCTAGTCGGTGGAACCGGTGAACCATGCATGTTGGTTAGACGTGTGGGCAGAGGGCTCGTAGTACGCCCTTTTATTGATCCAGTCTTTTCTTCGCTCAGTAGTGAATTACCTACAAAAGAGGTAGGCTTGCACGCCCTATTTGAGACTACTAAGGCAGCTTATTTGAGTTGATTAAGGAGACTCTTTCATTATGGGAAGGGAAGAAGGGGCCTAAGCACGACAGATGTCGTACACTTGAGTGGCAAAGGAAAGGGAGATCATACGTGTTTTTTTAGGCCTGTTCAGACATATGGTTCACGCGGAAGATCAAGTTGGTGAGTCGTGTGATGGGAAACCTTCCCACATGGTTTAGAGAGTACTGAATTAGAATGAGAGGTTCACCACCACATCATTGCATGCAAGGGGAGCTCGCTCGATTGATTCGCAAATTGGTCTGACTCGTAATTCACTTTTGACTCCATGTTCGATAGCTCGACAGTAGTGATGTTAATTGTGGTTACATTCATAAGTAGCTTGGTCCATCTTTATTCCATTTCATATACGTATGAGGATCTGCATAACCCTCAATTTATGTGTTATTTATCCATTCTTATTTTTGTTATGCCAATGTTGGTGACTAGAAATAACTTTTCAATTATTTTTAGGATGGGAGGGAGTAGGTCTTGCTCCATATTTGTTAATTCATTTTTGGTTTACACGACTTCAGGCAGATAAAGCAGCTATAAAAGCTATGTCTGTCAATCAATTAAGTGATTTTGGATTAGCTCTTGGAATTTTGGGTTGTTTTACTCCCTTTCAAACAATAGACTCTTCAACCATTTTTGCTCGTGCTAGTGCCTCAAAAAATTCTTGGATTTCTTGCAATATGAGATTGAATGCCATAACTCTTATTTGTATTTTACTTCTTATTGATGCTGTTGGGAAATCTGCACAAATAAGATCACATACTTGGTCACCCGATGCTATGGAGGGTCCCACTCCATTATACGCTTTGATTCATGCAGCTACTATGGTCACAATTGGCTTTTTCATGATAGCAAGGTGCTCCCCTTTATTTGAATACCCACGTACGACATTGATTGTTATTACTTCTGCACGAGCTACGACATCATTCCTTGCAACAACCACTGGAATATTACAGAACGTTTTAAAGAGGGTCATAACATATATGATCTTTGCTTGCGGCATGTCTATCTATTTGGTTAGCGTCTTTCACTTAATGATTCATGCCTTTTCCAAAGCATTACTATTCCTGAGTGTAAGTTTGGTGATTCATGCTATGTCGGATGAGCAAGATATGCGGAAGATGGGGGATCCTGCCTCCTCTTTCCCTTTTACCTATGCCATGATGCTCATGTGTAACTTATCTCTAGTTGGATTTCCTTTTCTAATTGGATTTTATTCCAAAGATGTGATATTAGAGCTCGCTTTCACTAAGTATACCATAAGTGGGAATTTTGCTTTTTGGTTGGGAAGTGTCTCTGTCCTTTTCACTTCTTATTACTCTTTTCATTCACTTTTTCTAACATTTCTAGTACCAATTAATTCATTCGGGCGACATCTTACGATGTCATGATGCGCCCATTCCTATGGCCATTCCTTTAGTACTTTTGGCTCTTGGGAGTCTATTTGTAGGATACTTGGCCAAAGTGTGACCCATTAGCCCACAAGTAAGTACTGTGACGAAGCGGTTGTTGCTCACCTGATAAGATCGTACGAGGTCACAATTCACCCAACACGATAACTCGAGGTGAACAAGGATTGGGGATCAGATGTGGGCGAATTTCCTGCCAATGGCTGAGATGTTCAGTCGACTCCTGAACTTTTATGGGGCTCTAGACCCGTTACAAGTGAGTAAAAAAGGGAGGAGGAAAGAGGCCCTGACGAACCGTCATAATTATTTAACAAGTGTATGCTTCGCTGCCTGACAATATGGAGTACCAACAACATCGAGGGACAAGCCTTGAAGCGAAAGACAAGAAAAAATAGAATCAATGTGTTCCAATTTCTAGCTTTGCACCGACCATCTAATGGACCATGGACTAAACGACCACTCCTGAAAGGACTATGTCTCGTGGACCGCCGCCCCCCATAATGTACATCTTGTGCCTATGGGCCGCTATAACCATCCAAGAAGACACTCAAAACTGGAAGGATAAACAAATCCACCCGGTGGACTATCGAGCTACAAGTCCCATGACACAGGAGTGAGATTCTCTAAAAAACCAAGGTTGCGGGTGGCCAAGAGGGCCCACTCGGAGACTTGGGATCTCAACAAGAAATGCGAAAGTTGCTTAAAGTCAATTGATATGCGAAAGCGAATCAACTAGTAGTTATGATATGAGTAAGCTTGTATTATAATAGGGAATACTCTAACCCTCAGAACCGGGGTTGGCCAAAGTCCAGGATGGCTCAAAGTTCGATCAAGGAAATCCCTGTCCTCTGCCCTATTCACTAAGATCTTCGAATTAGCACTTAACGAAAAGCACGACTTACCTCACTTTCAAGCATCCATTAGACCAGAGATAGAGATCCTTCTTCCTTTAGCAGTTGAGAACAAAGAGTAGTTTCGGTCCTTCTGAAGTCGAGAAGGAGACTCCCAAGCATCCGATATGCGAAAAGAAAAATGGACCTTTCTCTAAGCCATTTGAAGTAGACCAGAATAAGGACAAAAGGCTCGCTACCGAGCTCGACGCTTTGAATAAGACCCACGGGGCGGTAATCTCATATGCAACAAAGAAAGAGGAAATGTAGTGAAGTCTATTCCTATCAAAGACTGTCTTTTCCAAACATCGTATTCTTGCAAAAATATGAGAATCCAATCCGCATCAATGTGGTTAGAATAACCCTTCCTTTGTCGTATCTCTGATCAGTTCTTCAGAAAGCATTCTGCAAAAATTGGAGAATCCAATCCGCATCAATGTGGTTAGAATAACCCTTCCTCTGTCGTACCTCTAATAATTTCTTCAGAAAGCATTCTGTAAATAAAAAGGGTGAGAGCAATAGCCTCAATACCAATGAGTGGGTTGAGATTGGGAAAGAAAGAAGACCGAGTAGATATTCAGCAAAGCATACTTCCAAGAGAGAATTCTATTTCATCGTTACACAATCTTCTTACTTATCTATTATGATATTCATAGATCGCATAAGACAAAGATTGTCTGTTTTCACGTAGATAGTAGTTTCGGAGTGAATCTGTCCTTACTAGACTTTAGGTTTAGATCGAGTTAGGGGGGAATACCGGGTATAACAAAAAATTCATGTCATAAATGTTATTCATCAAGGCGACCAGAGGGAAGACAACACAACCTAAATGAAACCCTTTAAAAAAAAAAAAAAGAAGTTAGCTAGATAAGAGGAAGAGAATGACATATGTGCTTACTTTACTTGTAGTTCCCCTCCTTGAATATGTCCTGGCTGATTGGTAGGAAAAAAAGAGGTTAAGGGAGAAAAAACTTGCCTCATATGCGATTACGCCTAACACATTGAACTTTGGGGGAAGAAGACTTTTTGTTTCTTAAATCCCGTATCAGTTGGATTTTAAAAATCAGGGAGTCCAAGACTATTCATTTAAGTTATCCACTTTTAAACGCAAAAGGCGTCATAGGATTTGAGCCCTTTAGGACTGAAAATTGGATATTTAATCTCACTAATATCCTTGGCGGCCACATCGTGCGAGATTACCAAAACCTCTTTACTATTGACCATCATTCCTTCATTCCTCATATTATTTGATTTAGATCCTTATCTTAGTGGAAAGATGATTTCTCAATAGGATATTAACGCGCTTTCTCAACCTATCTCAGAGGATTCCATTGTTCCGTTTCATAAGGTCTTTTTTCAATTGAAGGCTTCAGGACCAGATAGGAAAGCATTGAGCTAGGATTAGAGATAGCAAATAAACTCGTCCCCGTGAGTATTGCCTGAGCCCGTCCCCGTTTTGATGGGGAATCCCCGCATTGACTGGGTATGGGGAATCCCCGACTTTCTCAGTTGGGTATGGGGATGGGTATGGGGATATACATATCCCCGCCATAATACCCATCCCCATCATATCTTTGTTCTCGTTTAAATTATTAAAATATTCACAATTAATTAAGTAACCCTATATATATATATATTTTTTTTTTCTTTTTTTTTTTTTTTTTTAACCTTTTTGTAATTATGTTAAAATGATGTATGTTAATTAAATTTTTTTTATGCCTCACATTTGAATGTTTCTATTATTTCTTAATATTTTTATTTATTATATATTTTCCTTTCACATGAGAATGTTTATACTCTCAATTTAAGGTAATATAAAAAAAATTATTTACTTATTATTATTAGTTTTTGTTTAATTTGAAGAACTTTTTTGTTTCATTAAAATAATTTTCGTTATTTTTCAACTATTGAGTATATATGTTGATATTTGAAAAGTTTTCTTAGTTCTCTAAGGTATTTTTCATCTTATCACACCTTAATTATACATTTGATTTCCTTTGTGCGATTTCTTTCGATAGTCTCTCAAATTATCTCTAAAACACACATTTGTTAGTTTTTTAATATTTTTATTTATTATTTATTTTCATCATATAGAATAATATTTCGATATATTCTATCTAATCATTTTTTATTTTATAACTCATTATTAATCATACTGTAATTTTTTCACTTTAAATTATGTTTGAAGTGGTTAACATTTTATATATA
>Ga0214542_1001676_pt1 | contig 45633 bp, 18 predicted proteins | sample CNSS1metaG_FD_160096 | JGI IMG/M metagenome (GOLD analysis project Ga0214542, IMG submission 160096) | Root nodule microbial communities from cowpea collected in UCLA plant growth center, Los Angeles, California, USA - CNSS1 | ecosystem: Host-associated > Plants > Roots > Nodule | place: USA... | reverse complement strand
ATCTACACAAAGAAGAGTTTGATCAATAATTAAAGCATGATTTTATGATCTCTAACAGATAGATATATGCCTAGAGCGTAGAAAAGTCACATACAAGAGGGAAACATATTGCTTCAAAAATAAAAAGAAAAAGATGAACTTACTCAAAAGATGAACTCTTCAATTTTGGCGTAGTACAATTTGATTTTAAAAATAATAAGGAATTGATGGTAAAAATTGAGATGGAAATAAAAAGGGAGAAAGAGTTGGAGGCACGGAAGAGAGAAACCAAATAGAAAAGTATAAAAAATTATAATAGAGAACAAAACGTGATTTTTAAATTTTAAAATAGATTTTTCAAACTAAATTAATATAAATAAGGTGATAATATATAAATAAAGTAATAATATATAAATAAAATAATAATATATAAATAAAGTAATAATATATAAATATATATTTTTAAATATATAGAAAATAAAATAAAATAAAAATAATTAATATAAATAGAATAATATTTTTTAAATATTATTTTTTAAATATATAAAAAAAAAGTGAAATCAAAAACGGTTAGGGAGCCGTGGCTCTCCCTGTCCCATAATAGTTCCGTTCCTGCAGCTGATACAAACATCGTCGATGAATGGATATACATCCTTACCAATAGTTTAAACCTTGAAACAAACACTACCTAAAAGATACATTATTAATAATCGATGCAAGTTAAATAAATTTTACATAATATTTATATTTCCATTTAAAATTTCTTCAAAATAAGCTTTTCTCATTATAATGAATCATATTATATTTATAAATCTCCAAAAATAAAATTCTCACCGACTTTTAAAACTTTCATACAACATGTATATATTAAATCATACCCGTTACAAACACAAAATGGTTGATATATTTGTAATTGATACAAAATTCAATTCCTTAATTTAATCAATATTAGAATCAAGTGTATAATAAAATCAGCCAATTGACTATATCTATGATCACATGCGTTAAATCAGGCTCAAAAATTTACATCGTCACACCTTATTTATTAAGTTGTTACCAAAACAAAAAAAAAATATTTTTATTTATTTGATATGGTAAATTCCTATGATTTACTAAGCACCAATAGCAACAAATTTTTAGCTCATCCCATCGTTATATATATATATATATATATATATATATATATATATATATATATATATATTAATTAGCATATAAATAAAAGTAATGGTTTTTTAATTTTAGTATATTTGATATATTTGACATCCCAACATTTTCATATATTCATTTTGGCACTCTTAAGAAAGTTTTTCTTAAAGATCCACCACTATTATATTATAGAATTTTCCTTCAACTCTCGTCTTACTGCATTAATTCAAATATAAGTAGAATTTGAATATCTCTTTGGCAAAATCCAAATGCACAACCTATATATCCCACAACAGTATTTTTTAGTTTTTGGGAATAATTATATTTACAATTCATCACATGTTGTATCATCACATTATACACTTTCATTGACACATATACATCTAACTTTATTTAAATGTTACCATGCTAATAAATTACAATTAATTATCCATTACACTATAACAATATTTAAATTTAAATATAATACATCAACCAATTTTTAATGATAAGAAATATTTAAAGTTCCGGAAACATTCTCCTTGAGTAGACACTTGACTCGCCCAACCCAACAAATCACCAACGAATTAAGCATATATTGCAACTTGAATTAACCTCAATGAATTCAAGGCTTGAATATGGTGTGGAACTTAGTTACTAGCAAAATTATGTGAAAAAGTATGACATTGAAAGGATGGTGTTATGAGTGATGAACCATAAAATTTGCATAGAAGTCAAACATATTTTTAAGCAACTTACACTTGGGATTATTTACAAATTGAAAGCTAAAGGAGGAGCAATACGATCCTTTGAGGGTCTTAACGTGTTTGAATAACCGCCAAATTGATTCTAACCCAAAATCAAGGTAAAAAAAAAGTGAAAACAATTATCCATAATACTGGCTCTCGACGTAGAATTGAAATCGATTAATCCAAACAAAATAGACCGTCAGAGGGAAGAGATGCAGCACAATGTATTTCATCTTCAATGTATGAGGCACTTATTGGAAGAAGAGGAACAGAAGAAGGAAACGTGATAAAAAAGTTTATAAGACTGCACAAGGAGCTATGTTTACGCACTTCCAATCTATAGTCATACTTAGACGAATTCAGAAACTTGAATGTGTAGAAACAAACACTCGTGAGGGGTAATGCTTGAATAAAATTTATTATTCTCGCAATCTGAATTGATTTTCAAAATTTCAGATTTGCATAACAACTACACTATGAATCTCCTCGCATATCCCACCCCTTACCTACTCCCAATAACCCTAGCAACTCTAAAAATATGCACGGACTTCCCTTTGGAAGACACGTGGGTATTGAAACTAAAATACCAGGAAGAATTTCCAAAAGGCAGATCATCGAGATTCAGTCAGTAAAAAGCATACTTCAGCTCTTTGCCAGAAGTTAGCTCCATCAAGTCCAACTTTTGAATCTGATAGTGAAACAGTGAAATTTCACCAAGTGTCCACATATACCATGACCACCAATTGTGGTAGAGTTGCCGTTTCGTTTCTTGAAGACTTCACCATGGACATTTCTTGTGGGACTTGATAAAGTAACAATCATACATATCAATGCGATGATACATTTTGACCTTGTTCTATTATGGCGCGCAGGGCCATCTCAACATCAGCAAGTGGTTGCCCAACATAAAGTTGAAGCTGCCTCTTTTTCACCACTACCACTTTCTTGGCATGAGATAGTATTTCTTCATTCAGTTCCTGCAAATTATTAGTAGTGCACTTCAGGACAAGGTATGTATCAAACATGATTGTACAGTTTACTGCTAACTATAGGTTCATACAACTGGCGGCTAAATGATCAATTCCAATTTTCATATGCCCGGTTCAGGGTAGTAATGAGACATTTCAGTTATATGTTAGAACATGTAAGATCCTTACTTTAATTGACACTGGAACTGCATCAGCACTAAAAGACTCCAAATCTTCGAAAAATGATTGCAATAGAAAACAGAAGTTGTTGGCATCAACACGATCCTCAAAAGCAACAGTAAAGGAATCATCACTTTGGTCCTGTTCATTAGATGTGAGCATTATGCTATAGAAACCTTCTGATCCTTCCTTGGAATCTCTTCGCATGAGAATGACCTTCACAAATATAGATAGTGACTTTATAATCAGATGCAACTGGATACAAACAGGGACATGTATAAATGACTAAATGATGGCACAAGCAAACTTATACCAGTACCAAAAGAGTTTTACAGTGTATTTGCTTCCTACAACATCCAGGACAATGGCTTTGTCAAAGTTTTTAAGGATTAACTCATAAACTAATTGATATAAAAGAGAAAATTTTATAGGTTTCACAGACTTAACAATAATGAAGTTTCGAAGATTCATAATGATGAAGTGTAGGGTGTTACATAAAAAAATTAATATAGGAAGTTAGAACAGTTAACACAAACAATAGTGTTACCCATGAAATTAAAACACAAATAATGTTTATAATATAAACACAAATGATAAATATAATAGAGAATATAGTTCAGATTAGCATGATATATATAATGAATGAGTTAAAGTGCTGTTGTTTTAGAAGAACGTGATGAGTTTTCTCTCCCAAGATATGTCAATCAGTCTAGTGCAAAAAAGATTCACGAACTCATGAACACTAAATACTCCAATATATTTCAATTTAAAGCATGAATGAATTTTATACGTTCTAACTGTATGTTATTCCACCCTCGACGAGCTATTTACAAGAAAAACAGCAACCAATGTCACAATGTGCGGCATTGTTACCTAAACAAAATGATCACGTTAAAAACAATTTGTTCCATTCTCAGATTTTTGTATAACGTTATAAAACTTAACAGAGTTGGATAACAAACTCCAACGTGCAGGTATTGCTTCTACAAAATTTAGGATTAAAAAATTATGAAAAATATTGGTTGATTTACTTATTAAATTTTTATTTTAAATTTTATATTACAAGTATAAAAATATTTTCTAATATTGGGTAGACATATTATGCAAATGAAAAACAAGAAAACAAAAACAATTTTTCTTGCACTCACAAACACATAACGGAGGTTCAGCCACCACAAATCAGTCTCTGTATCTGCTTGCTTAACTTTGAGTTTGGTTCTGTTAGCTGGTGAATGTTTTTTAGTTAATCCATGTCTTGAATTGCCATTTACACTGTGCACATCATCCTTTTCAAAACTTATGCCTGTGTCCTGGTTTTCTTCCTCAAAACCCTGAGAATTTTGGGTACTCAAGTCTCTTGATTTTCTTGACTGTATCACTTCCATCGAAGATATCCCAGGAGCAGTCTCCCTGGCATCACCTAAAAACATCGAAGTTAACTCAAATTGTGCTACATTTATAATAAACCAACCTATATTTCACTGGCTTCTTCTTGGAACAAGTGAACAGCCAAAACCTAAAAAGAAAAATCTGTACATTCTTTGTTCTATTTATTTAAAATGCTAAATTATACAAAAGTCTTACTGACTTGTATACTAAAATTTGAACAGTGGCGCAAAAAAAAAAAAAAAAAAACATAGCCAACAATTCGGGAAAATAAAAGGTATTTCAAAATGTGTCACTCCATCAAGCTATGCAAGAAAAATGGAATGTAGTGTTTAAGTATTCAGATAAACCATAGATATGAAAAACCATTTAGAAATAAGTTATGAATTGAACACATTACCATTGTTAGTCCTTCTAGTTTTATTTCCATCGTTTGTCTTCATATCTGGTGTCTCTATCTTCTCTTTCAAATTCTTCACATCATTTTGAATCACTTTGAAAGCGTCATCAACAAATGTTCCCCTTTCTTCCGAAGGAACACTAGAAACACTCTTCTGCTTAGCAGCATCCTGATCATTCACTTGTTTATCTTCACGTAACATTGGGGCTTGGTCAGAAGCATCACTTCCATAATCTTGAGCTGTTTCCTCACCCGCTGAATCCCTCTTTATTGCATCAGAACCTTTCCAATTTCGGGTCCCCGGAAATCCCTTGGGAGATTTTGTAGCCTCAGCAGAAGGGCTTCTAAATTTATACTTCTTCTTAAACACCAATGCATCGTCTCCCTCATTCATATTCTTATTGACACCCCTATCCATTCCAGCAGCAGAATTCTCACTAGCATCCATCTGTAACGCTTTGGTAACATCCTTAGCCCTAACATTTATCTTATTTAACCTATTCTGCAGCTTTATCAATCGCTCACTAATCTCTTTCTCAATATCATCTCTACGACTAGAAACATCACCTTCATTGTCATCAGTTTCAACATCCTCATCCTCCACGTCCTCTTCCCCTTTCTTCTCCGATTCAATTCGCCGCGCTTCCTTCGCCATTAGCCTAATTTCCTCGATTTTCGCCTCCATTAAAAGTTGTTCCCCAGAAACACCATTAATCGGCAACGACACAGTCTTCCCATCCTCACTTTCCCTTCCATCAATCTCCAAATCTCCATATTGGCGGTTGTCCTTGTAATTCCCTGTAGCCCAAACGGCGTAAATCGTCTGTACCACCAGAATCCCCAGAAAATACAAAGCCCCGTATTTGAAGATATCTTTCACGGAAACCTTCTCAAAAACACCATTCTCCCTCGCGGCAACCTCAGAAACCAGTAACTCTTTCATATTTTCAGATTCCCCGGCGACGACTCCGGCGAGCGTCTCGTTGGAGGGAATCTCGACACTGAGGTTGTTGTTTTCTTGTGGAATGGCGACAGGATGTGGCGGCGTGGGCGAAGGTAGAACAGGGAGTGGGAGTGGGTAGGGTTTGGGTTGGGTTCTGAGAATTTTGGGTCGCAAATGGTTTTTCCTCTGCCGTTTTGAATAAACTGGAATACGACGAAGAGTTCGTCCGTTAGCGTGAGACGTCAGAAGAGACGAGAGTGCGTATTGCGCACTCGCCATTGGCACAAGGAAAGTGGAAGCTCCGTGAGATTTCGAAACCTCAGTGAGGATGCTTGTTGCTTAGGTCAGTTTCTTCCTCCATAAGAAGGAACAGGAGAAGAAGCTAAGCTCGCGTTCAGTTACAGTTAGTCTGCACCGTTGAAGAATTCACCGTAATAATCGTTCCTGGTCTGACCCTGACCCTGACCCCGAGTCCTTGCTGGGCCTGCTTTGGCCCAACTTATTACCCGCGTCTTTTGGGTTTGGCCCAACTTCTTTTTGTCTTCAAATATGTCCGAAAGGATAGGTTGTCGAAATCTCGGATTTTTGAATTTTGTATGAACAAGTCTCAATCCCGCACCGCATGGCTTCTTCAGACTCAAAGGGACTCTTCTTCTTCGCCAACTCTGTTCCTCTTCAAATTCGAGCTCCTCTTACCCTCGAAGACGATGATTCTGAAGCCGGCGTTTCAAGTAATGGCACACTTTCTCAATCTGATTACACCTCCCAAGGAGAACAAGAACAGGAAGAGCAAGAAGAAGAGTTTGTTGAAGTTGATGAGTGTGTGGAGCTATCTCCCATGCACGCCGCACCTTTGCATGTTACTCCCTTTGCTCATTTGTCTACTTTTAATGACGAAGAAGAGGAGGAAGAGGAGGAAGAAGAAGCAATAAGAGGGGACATGTTGAGTCTTGCGAGAGTGTCGGGGAACAATTTTGGTGCGCCCAGAATTGAGCTTCTGGACTCCGAAGAAGAAAATTACGAGCCTTCTGTTTTTGTAAACTCGTTACCGGTTAGTCAATCATTGCTAGCGAGTGATTTTGAATCTTTCACTGGTAGTGACGGCGAGGAACTGTATTTGGATGATGAGCAAGGTCAGGACCAAGTTCTTGGAATTAGGGTTGCTTGTGATGAATACTCGACTTCTAGTGCAACGCATTCAGATGTTATGTCGCAGCATTCACAAGACGAGCAATTTGGCTTGGCAAGAGTGGTGTTCGACGAATTGGGTGGGAGTGATAAGTTGATTGAGGCTGACGGTGTTGAGGACTGTCAAGATTATAGCAACAGCTTAATGCAGGAATGGGATATGAGTTTCAATGATCTACCAGAACATAATTCCCAAGTACATTGCATGGCGGGTGAACCTGTGTCTGAAGCTTTTGCGGAAAATGTTGAGTACAGTACACCAACTCAAACCACGGAAGCTAATGCAGATGGAGGTGTTGCTGCTGATCAAGTGAGTGACTGTGAGAATCTGGTAAGTATAACTACATCTGGGGTAAACTCAAATGCTGAATTCCACGATTCTTCTGCTGGTTTTGAATCCAATTATGGTGCTTTTGAGGGTAACAAAACTCTTACTGTTGAATCTTCTGAACATTTTTATCCTAAACTTCTTCAAGAATGTTTTCTGGAAAAGGATTTGTCTAAATCCATTTTAGGGGTTAATCAAGAAGATGAGCTGTTTTGTGATTACCGTTCACATCAAAATGCGGAAAAACCTGATGAAGAGGCCACAGTTGAATTAAACCCCGCATGTCAAGAATCAGAAAGTGAAAGTTGTGCTTCAGATGGACATGCAGGGTTGATGTCGGTTGCCCTTGAGCAGTTCAAGGAACAAATTTCAGCTCTCTCTATTCTTTTGGGTTCAAAAGGTTCTGGAAATGATCCTCAAGAAATACGAGTCATCAGGAGTTCACATGAAACGGTGAACTTACCCAAGGATGATGCAAAAGTCCGATTTATCTATGCTGATGGTGATGCTGAATCAGATGGCAGCTCAAGTACAGTCACCTCCACTGATGAATCGAGTGTGATCTTTCTGGAAGTTCCAGGTAGTCTCAGCTCCTTACCATATAGCAATGCTCGAACCGGTTTCCAGCAGAGCATAACTGAGAAAGAAAAGGAAAAAATTCAGAAGACGCAGGCCATAAGTGTGAAATTCTTGAGGCTTGTCCAGCGAGTAAATTTATCTCTTGAAGATTCCTTGGTTTCTAAAGTTTTGTATAGGTTGGTTGCAGATATTGAAAGGCGCTTGAATCAGGAATTTGTCATAAGATCAGCAAAAACATTAGCGAAGAAGTTTGAAGAAAATTGTTCGGATGATTTAGACTTCTCTTTGAACATTCTAGTTCTTGGGGAAAGTGGGGTGGGAAAGAGTGCAACCATAAATTCTATTTTTGGTGAAATGAAGGTTGTGACAAATGCATTTGAACCTGCCACAACATCTGTACAAGAGGTTTGTGGAACTATAGATGGAATCAAGATCAGAATCCTTGACACACCTGCTCTGAAGTCCTCTATGAAGGAGCAAGCTTACAACAGAAAGATGTTGTCATGTATAGAGAGATATATGAAAAAGTTTCCTCCAGATGTCATTCTTTATGTTGATCGAGCAGATTTTCAAACCAGAGATTTAAACGATTTACCGATAATAAGGTCAATCACAAGTTCTCTCGGTCCCTCAATATGGCAACATGCAATTCTTGCTCTGACACATGCTGCCTCTGTTCCTTTGGATGGATCATCAGGATCCCCTTTGAGCTATGAAGTATTTGTTGCTCAAAAATCCTATCTTTTTCAACAGTCAATTACTCAAGCCGTGCGTAATCTGTGTCAATTGAGTCCAAGTTTCATGTGTCCAGTGGCTCTTGTTGAAAACCATCCATTATGTGGAAAGAATATGTCAGGGGACTGTGTGCTTCCCAATGGACTTAGATGGAGAAGCCAATTATTAGCTTTGTGTTTCTCTCTGAAGATCCTATCTGAAGTGTCTTCTGTTTCAAGACCTCAAACGCTCTTCGATCATTGGAAGCACTTTTTCTTCCAGGACAATTCCCAGCCTCTGTGCCATGAAATTTCTTCGTTGTTGCAGTCTCCTGCTCATTTAAAATTTTCTGCCAATTGGAATTGACCTAGACATTCACTTGGCAATGATTTTGTTGAATATTAGATATGATAGCTGAATTCACGTCTCAGCTTTTCTGTGATGTCAATTCTCGGTAGTCATGCCACCACTGGAGGGTCAGAATGTTAGCATTATTAGCTTTGTTGCTGATTTTTCTGTTTCAAACCTTAGCTACTGAAAGTAATGCATTTTTAGAGGGGACTTACGCAGTAATAAACAACAGTGCCAATGCATTATAACTTGGTTTGCAATTCATGGTTAGAAAATTCCACGATTGTACTTCTTTTAAAAAAATGGAAGCATATATTCCCACATCTGAAGTGTTGAATTCAATGATTGTGTGATACTTTCAAATTTATCTTGAAGTGTTTAATGCTGTTTTGTAACCATTACCTGATTTTCTGGATTCCATGCAGATGTTATGCAATACAGCAAAACAGATAAAGTAGGATAATGATATTTTAACTCACTTTTTTTGACTTATTTTTAACCCACCACTTTTATCATCCTTAGATCATCACATCACATTATTAAAAAATATCAAAATAGATAATCTAATTGTGTGATACTTTCAAATTTATCTTGAAGTGTTTAATGCTGTTTTGTAACCATTACCTGATTTTCTGGATTCCATGCAGATGTTATGCAATACAGCAAAACAAATAAAGTAGGATAATGATATTTTAACTCACTTTTTTTGACTTATTTTTAACCCACCACTTTTATCATTCTTAGATCATCACATCACATTATTAAAAAATATCAAAATAGATAATCTAAGAGTGATAAAAATGGTAAATTAAAAAGTGGATAAAAAAATGGATTAAAGTATCATTATCCAAATAATAAGTACTTAAAAATGTATGAAGTTACATGCTTTAAAAAAGGCACTTCATGTCTTAAAAATAATGAAAAGTAATTAAAAAAGTATAAATAATCAAATCATCTCATTGATCACAAAGTCTATATGATTATTTATATATATATATATATATATGCGGTAGAAATAATTTTCAACTATAAGCAAAGTTGCATTATTTTTATGCGCCAAAGGAGAAACATTAATAAGGAAACATTTTATTGTCAATAAAGGAGTTAGTAATAGGAAGAAAACTAAATTCAATTTAAGTTAAGCACTCACTATCAAATTTAATATTAAAACTATTTTGTCTATAATATATTCAAATTTACGTGACATTATAGTATCACAAAAATAAAATAAAACAGTATCATCTTACCAATGCCACATCAGATATTTATTCGATGGCAATGACTAATATGAAAAAGGCAAACAAACCTAAAAATAGAATTACGAAAACCCTAACCCACGAACAAATACAACCCAGAAAATCCCGAACCCACTTACCTTGTTGATGATTAACTGGAAAATTGAAATGAAGAGTGCAATTGCAATCCAATGATGAAATGACAAGTATTATCTGCTTCCTCTGCAAATCTCAACTCAAGAAAGACGAAGATAAAGAAATTTTCCTAATTGCAAAATTTCTCCTAAATTAAAAAATTAACTTTAATTAGCCACCTGTACAGTACACGTAACACACCCTACTACAAACCTACCACCGGTACATGTTATGTTAATGAGGACTATTCTAAATATTCGGTCAAAATGAGGACCATTTTAGACATTATGTGAAAATGATGACCATCCACAACAAACACTACGAAAATGCAGACCAAAAAGGTATTTAAGCCTATTAAAAAAATATATTTAAAAAACTCAAAACGACTCCGAAAATCAACTAACTACACAAACCAAAAAAAAATAAAAGAAAAAACTACGTAGTTATAAAAAAATATAATTTATTTAACACCGACGAATACACGTGTAATTTTAATTCGTATAGTTAATTATATGTAATTTTCTTTTATAAAAAATGGAGTTAATCTAGTGTTTATTTAAAGTGTGGCGAGTAATGGTTTGATAATCCTAACACAAAACTCCGTGAATTTGCTGTGTTTTTATATTGAATTTTTTCATAGACAATCCGGTAAAATTAACTCTCGTTAAAAGCATATTTGTCATATATTTAAGGCAGTGGTTTATTATAATTTTATTTGAAGAGAATTTATCATGAAATTTACATATTAAAAAAATAAATAATATCGACAGCACTTTTGAGAGAACAAATTTTAAACAAGTTATCTACTCGTTTTGAGGAGTAGTAATAGACAATAGTTGTTGGCGAAAAGACGAACGCAAGAAAGAAATGGTAGTGAGTGTGGCTTAGGTTGGAGAATCCGAGTTATCCGAACGAAGAATGAATGAATGAATGAATCTTCGTTTCTTCCTCACTCAATTGAGTTGAGTTGAGTTCTTCCCATCATGTCTCTTCTCAAATCCCTCACTTCAAATTCCTCTGCTTTCAATTTCAAACCAACGCAATCCACCATGGCGCATTCCTCTCCTTACAAGGTATTTAATGCTCCTTCCTCGACGCTAACCACCATTTTTTCAACCCACTGTGCTGCGTTTCATAAATAACACCTTAAGTTTGACCTGCTGTTTACTATTTTTTCAATTCACACTTTGTCACAGTGGATTGATCGCCTTGTGTCCGTAAAAGATATATTCTTTTTCCGTTTAGCCAATGAAATCAAACTGCTCCTGTTAGTCACGCATTGAACGTGTACGGTGGCTTTTTTATCCTTCTAGCTCGAGATAGACGATGTGTTCGATGATTTGTCTGAGTGAGAATTCAAATTATTGTTTGCTTTTACCAGAGTGAAGTGCTTCAGAAACTTTCCCTTCATTGTTTTAAGTTCTCCTTAAAATCGTGGATTATGCTTGCGTTGGTGTTCTAGTCTTCCTGGGAACGCCGTTCGTCTCACAGTTGCAACAAAATAAAAAAATCTGCCCAAAAATATTTGTTGTTCCCAAGAATTATTGTTGACGTGCTTTTTTGCAAGTTTTTCAAAATGTGGTGGTGGATAAAATTAATAGGAATTCAAGAGTTTATCAAAAATATTAAAGTCTGAATTTGACAACTAATTCTCGATATGGTTTGATGGATTTCTCTCTCTCTGCTGCGGTAACCTGTATTACATCGGTGTGACATGCTTTTTTTAACATTCTCAGGTGCTATTACGAACAGCTTGTTCCTCTTCCAGGGGAACTAACTCTGTTGGCTTGTTTCATTCCCGAGGGATCTCATCAGTTAAAGTGGTATCTATCTCAAACGTATCATACTATTGTACTTATTCGAGGGACAATATATGTTCTTCAAAGCGAAGATCACGAGGGCCAGTGATGGCAGGAAAGAAAGCTTCGGAAGGTAGTCTATTTTCTATTTCACATTACTTTGTACTCCTTTTTTCTAATCCATTGCTGCTTGTCCTGTTTATTTCTTTAGGAATCAAGCAAGAAGATGGAAAATACAAGCACACTGTTGATCTTCCCAAGACAACATTTGGTATGAGAGCTAATTCTTCAGTAAGGGAGCCTGAAATTCAGAAAATTTGGGAAGAGAATCAAGTATTCAAGAAAGTTGTTGAGAAAAATAGCGGAGTAAGTTTTGGATTGTCCTCTCACCTGTTTAACTCCTAGCTATATGAAAGCATTAACCTATTCTAAATTACTTGATCAGGCAAATTTTATTCTTCATGATGGCCCTCCATATGCTAATGGTGATCTTCACATAGGGCATGCCTTAAATAAAATTTTGAAGGATATTATAAATCGATATAAGGTATGTTTTATTGCTATCGAAATGTAACATTTGAAGCATATTTTTTTGTTTTGATTATATCTAACACGTGCAACAATATATTAATCTCAAATAGGCACCAAGCACTGATATTTTGAGAATATTTTTTTTTGTCTGCAGGTTCTTCAAAATTATAAAGTTAATTTTATACCTGGATGGGATTGTCATGGTCTACCAATTGAATTAAAAGGCAAGTATTAATGTTAGTATAACTAGATGTGGTTAGTTCTCATACTATGTTGTATTCAAGAGTGTCTTGTGTTGATCCTTCCTTTTTGTGTTTGGCACACGTCAAAGTTGAATGACGTCTTATATGGAGTAGTTGCAGATGGAATTGTGTTATGCGTTTTATCAATAAATGCATTTGGAGCATTTGTTGGAAATTCTTTCTTTCTTCCATTATCTCATTATCAACTCTTACCTCAAAATTCTGGTGCATGTTTGCATCACTCTCTCCTCCCAACTTTCTCCCTTCCACTAACGCATATGACTCTCATCTGTATACACCTTTTTTCCAGTCTCTCTATTTCGTATTTCCTTTTTCTCTCTTCTGGACTTATCTTACCTATTATCTCCTATGAGCACAAAATCAAACATGGACACACCTAATGTCTAAAATATAGGATAAGTGCTAGTGTGAAAAAAGTGTTCGACTCCATGACACTTCTAAGTTGAGGTATGCATAATTAATCCTCTTGCGCATCTCTCTCTTTCTCATATCTCTCTCCCACACTTTTCTTATCCTTGTCTACTAGCAAATAATAGGATAAAAGTTTGCACTTCTATTAAAAATGAAAATTTACGATTATTTTTTTTGGTTAAACATTATCTTCGTTGTCACAAATTACGTTGAAATCAAAATACTTCATGGTTGTTTTGAATTACTTCAGTTTTGCAGTCACTGGATCAAAAGGCTAGAAGTGACCTCACACCGTTAAAGTTGAGAGCAAAGGCTACTAAATTTGCCAAAGAAACTGTTAAGAAACAGATGTCATCTTTTAAGGTCCTCTCTCTTTTCATTCTATTGTAATATTTTTTGTTTATTTATACACAATTAACAATTTCACATTTACTTTTTATTCTAATTAGTAAGGAAATTTTGTAACTTAAGCATGTTACTAATTGTTTACAGCGCTATGGAGTTTGGGCAGACTGGAATGATCCCTATCTCACTCTAGACCCCGAATATGAAGCAGCCCAGGTAGCTGGTACAGCCTTTCTCATTTACCCTGACATGCGTGTTAATCAAACATGATTTTAGCACTTCAATGTGTCTTATCATTGTATAATATATTTGTGAAAGCCTATGTCTTTACTTTCAGTTAGGAATGTTGTGCAAGCAAATAACCAAATAATTACTATATTTAACAAGAATGCTGTTTTTTGCTTTAGTTTTGTTGCTTTCTCTGGTGCTTGACTTCAAACTGTGCTACTGATTATTGTTATGCAACCCTCATAATTTGTTCTTATAATTTTTTAGATTGAAGTGTTTGGCCAGATGGCCTTGAAAGGCTATATATACAGAGGAAGAAAACCTGTTCACTGGAGTCCTTCATCACGAACAGCACTTGCTGAGGCTGAGTTGGAGGTATAATGATATACCATTATGTTATTCTTCTTAATATGAACCATAAATCCTAAATATTAATGCTTCCAATGTGTATAGTGTAGGTAGAACTTGCATAGTTTTATATATGTATACATACAAAGATCATATACATTTCTGTGTATGTCCATCCACATATACGCATGCAGTTTCTCTCTAAAATCTGATCTGATGGAGCTTAGAGTATTTACATTTCTACCTGTTTGATTTCTATGTAGTACCCTGAAAAGCATGTTTCAAGAAGCATATATGCCAATTTTAGAGTTGTGAGTGCTCCGTTAACATCAAGTTCCCTACTACAAGAATTTCCAAATTTGTGCTTGGCTGTATGGACCACAACTCCCTGGACTATTCCTGCCAATGCAGGTATGTTTCATATTTAGTCATATATTTCGTGTTAGTTTATTGTTTCTGGATGTCTTTTACAGTTCCTATGATTTTAGTGGTTTCCATTTCCCCATCTTGTACTTATTCCGTTCACAAAGTCTCAGTGATAAACAGAATTACATATTTTTCTTAATTTCTGTATCCATTGTTTTTTATAATGTTTAACTGAATCATTTGATATAATAGGCATACTACTTAACGTGCTGTAGTCAATGCAGGTTGTCCTTTTTCCAATATCTTGTATATGATTAATTCTTGCTAACTATTTGGCACATAAAAATATAGTGTATTATTTTTGGCCCAAAAATTGCTATCTCAAAGATTTAACTCATTTTTGTTCTTAAATGTTTTTTAATTTAACCGTCTTATGTCACTCCTTCTCTTCTTTACCTGCATTCTACTGTTCTACACTCAGCTGTTGCGGTGAATCCTAAGCTTGAATATGCTGTTGTTGAAATAAAGTCATTACTGGAGCCTGACCCTGCATCTGGTGGAAAAAAAAAGAAAGGGCTTGGGCTTGTTTTGGAGGATGAGAAGAAGCCATTTCTTATTGTGGCTTCAGAGCTTGTGCCAAGTTTAGAGGCAAAATGGGGTGTGAAGCTTGTTGTCAAGACAAAGCAATTGGGTTCAGAGTTGGAAAACTACAGGTTGTTGGAAGTATGCAAATTAATGATTACTTTCTCTTACGTCCTTTTTGATTTTGCTGTTATTTCCATAATATTTCATGTTAATAATTGTTTTACCTTTTACAATATTGGGGGAAGAAAACTTTACGCTGAGGGTATACATTGTTGTCTCAGGTATATCCATCCAGTAGATGATAGGGAATGTCCTGTTGTGATTGGTGGTGATTATATTACAACAGAAACAGGAACAGGACTGGTCCACACAGCTCCTGGACATGGTCAGGAGGATTACGTGACAGGCCAGAAATATGGACTACCCATATTTTCTCCAGTAGATGATGATGGAAAGTTCACTGAAGAAGCTGGGCAATTTAGTGGGCTTGATGTTCTTGGTGAAGGTAACACTGCTGTAGTAAAATACTTGGATGAACATCTCTCACTCATCATGGAAGAATCATATGGTAAGTTTGTTCTGCCCTAATCATAAGAATTCTGCAAATAACTATTGACTATATCATCGTCATTCCCCATCTTCTCTGATACAGAACACAAGTATCCATATGACTGGCGAACAAAAAAACCAACAATATTTAGAGCAACAGAGCAATGGTTTGCATCTGTGGAGGGATTTCGCCATGCTGCTATGGATGCTATTAACCATGTAAAATGGGTTCCACCTCAGGTATGCTGTTTTATTTTTCAAGTTTCTGTTGCTGTATGATATCATTTATTTGTAACATGTATTCTCTTAGAGATGTGCCACTTGTTGTGTTGCTGATATACTTGAATTCCTTAGGCAGAAAATAGAATTTCAGCAATGACTTCTTGCCGCTCAGACTGGTGCATATCACGACAAAGGACATGGGGTGTCCCCATTCCAGTATTTTATCATCTTCAGTCTAGAGAACCTCTTATGAATGAAGAGACAATTGATCATATAAAATGTAAGAGCCCAAATGTGGTAAATTTCTATTTTCTTAATTCTCAAGAGTATAAATTATCTGGTTAGTATTTTTTTGGTACATCTACCATCCCAAATGTTAATGGACAGCACAATGATTTATTCTACGTAGTTGAATGCAGTGGTAAATATTTAAAATTGTTTAATGGCTTGTGCTTATCTAAAAATGCTTGTTCTGTGGAGGTAATTAGATAGTGAAATTGATCTTTTATTTTAATTTGATGCTTTTTCAGCTATCATAGCCCAAAAGGGTGGTGACGCATGGTGGTACATGACAGTAGAGGATCTCCTTCCAAGTAAATATCGTGATAAGGCAGCAGAATATGAAAAGGGAACTGACACAATGGATGTATGGTTTGATTCAGGTACAATATTCTTGTCCAAGTAGTTCTTTTCCCTAAATGCATGGTTTCGTGTGTTTCTCAATCACTCCCATTTACACCTTTGTGTTCAGGGACTGTTCTACATGTTTAATTAATTTATTTTTTTCAGATCCACGCCCATAACTGGATTATCCAGTTATTTGTTGATGTTCCTTTTTCTTATTACTCTTTTGACCTCCGTCACATGAATTGAATCTAGGACCTTAATCCTTAATCCCTCACTCCCAACCCTCAGCTTCTTGAGCAATGCTGATGTTTCCTTTGGCATTTTACTTCTAACTTCAGGTTCCTCCTGGGCTGCAGTCTTGGGAAAAAGAGATTCCCTTAGTTATCCTGCAGACTTGTATCTTGAAGGAACAGATCAGCATCGAGGGTGGTTTCAAAGTTCTTTGTTAACAAGTGTAGCTACGAAAGGTAATAGGCTACTGGACTTATTTTATCATATTGATTATCTTTAAGACTTTTACTATTTGTCCCTCTTTTGGTTTTATCAGGAGTAATGTTTATCTCACACTGGTTAGGCAAATTAAAATAACTGATGTGTAATTAGGATAGCATGTTATTATGTGTGGTTTGTGCTGGCAGCGAATACTGTCTATAGGAGGCGTTTGTTTCTGAGATAGATGGTGTATTGTTGTAGTATGTATGGTTTTCTGTGTTCAGTAGTGTTCTTTTTTTCGTTTATCAACTAGTTTTCTATCCTTGATACCATATAATTGTCCTTCTTGTTTGATACAGGGAAGGCTCCATATTCAAGTGTTTTAACACATGGATTTGTATTGGATGAGAAAGGCTTAAAAATGAGCAAGTCATTGGGTAATGTTGTGGATCCACGTTTTGTGATTGAAGGAGGTAAAAATCAAAAGGTTAGTCATGTTGACTGGGCATCAAATAAATTAGTCTTGGAATTTTGTCAGACTATAATTTTCCTTTCCTTAAAGCTCCCCAAGCAAGGGTTTTTATCTGGTTTATTCACAGGAGGCACCTGCATATGGGGCTGATGTCCTCCGACTCTGGGTTTCTAGTGTAGATTATACAAGTGACGTGATGATTGGCCCTCAGATTCTTCGTCAAATGTCCGAGGTTTACCGAAAGTTGCGAGGAACTTTGAGATACCTCTTGGCAAATCTTCATGACTGGAAAGTAAGTTAAATTCTACTGAAGTTCAAGTTTTTTTCTCGATGGATACCTTCTCATTTTCTTTGTTTGTAGTTACCGCCTATTGTCACTTGCCTATCTCTTGTTTTTATATATTTGTTCCACTATGTCATCTCTGCTTATGTCTCATTGACAGACGGAATACGCTATCCAATACCATGAGCTTCCGAGGATTGATCAACATGCACTTTTTCAACTTGAAAATGTTGTAAAAAGCATTCAAGGGAATTATGAAAATTACCAGTTTTTTAAAATATTTCAGGTAATTTTTTATATCTTCACAAAACGTTCCTTTATGTGTAATGCGTGTTTATGCATAGGGTTCATCCCTTAAAGAGGGAAAAAAGGAAATAGAATTATAGGGATCCAGTGTCATAGACATAATAATATATTCTTGGAAAGTTGTGATATGGGAAGTCTTTTATATCGAACTTTTATTAAGCTTAAGCATATCATTTTGGTGGATTTTTTCCAACTGAATTGGTTGATTTTCAAAATTCACATTTATCTCCTCCATTGTGTCAGATTTTGCAGAGGTTTGTTATTGTTGACCTGTCAAATTTCTATTTTGATGTTGCCAAGGATCGACTTTATGTTGGGTAAGTTTCTCTGCTTTAGCGTCCTCTTTGAGCGTAATTAACATGCTCTTCCTTTATGGCATCAAGGAATAGAGGCCTGTTTTTCCTTAATTGTTTCTGTTCAATTCCATAACTCATCTCAATACGCTTAAAAATTTGCAGTGGATCAACAAGTTATACGAGGAAAAGCTGCCAAACAGTTCTTGCAGCTCATCTCCTTTCAATTGTGAGAATATTAGCACCAATATTACCCCATTTAGCCGAGGATGTGTGGCAGAATCTTCCTTTTCAGTATATAACTCAAGATGGTTCCATTGCTGAATATGTATTTGAATCAAGATGGCCCCTCTCAAATGAAACATGGCTTGCCCTCCCTGTAGAAGAAATTAATTTTTGGGAGAATATTCTTGAGGTACCCTTTATCTCAGATTTCAGGATAAGCTGATGCCATCTGAATCAATTTTTCCACGTGGTTCATGACAGAACAAAAAGATAGTCCTTTCTACCCATGAAAAAGATATGTTATAACATTAAGGATGGTAAATAAGAGCATGGCTACATAACCACCTTTAAATGATCAAAATACAAAAATAAGTCAACATTTTCTTTGTTTTACACAAAATAAATTCACGATGTCGATATGTTATCCACTATATAATCTCTGGTAATATACTCGTCTTGATATCATGCACACACCCACACAGAGAGAGAGGGAGATAAAGGAATTGCGTCACCAATTTCCTTGATCCAAGTAGTAATTGTGAAGTCTGAAACTACTGATTGATTTTTTCATTTTTATAGTGTAGTCCAGTTTCGGTAATTATTTCACTCTTTTACGAGGTTGGTTTTCCTAAATTTCAATTTCATATGTATAAGGATGTAAATGTGAAGTACAGATAATGAAAGAAAGTGTGAAATCTCTTTATACTTTATTATCTGTTTCATTCTGTTTGCTAAGCTGTACAATGAGGAAATCAATGACATCAGATATTTTATTTAAGTTGGTGCTTGTTTCTAAATCAAGACTTGTGTTGCCAGCTGAGAACAGAAGTGAATAGAGTTTTGGAAGTTGCTCGAACAGGTAAACTAATTGGGGCCAGTCTAGATGCAAAGGTTCATATCTATACATCTGAAGCCAGCCTGGCATCCCAATTACGCGAACTGTGTGCAGCCAAAAATGAAGCCGATACATTGCACCGTCTATTCATAACATCTCAGGTATGTATGTGGTTGAGTGATTTCTCTCTTAGTAACTAGTTGACTTGAAGATTAAGACGTTGGATTGGAACTATTAAAATCTTGCTTAGGGAGCATCAAATTATGATTCATATTTTGACATTGCAGTGGAATATATATCCTTGCCAATTGAGCCTGGATGCACAATAGAATAAATTGGATTATGTTGTAATTTGATTGACAATGTGCAGGCTGAGATTCTTCCATCATTGGACGATGAACATACTGTAAATATACCATACAGTGGTGAATGCCTAATTCAAGGGAAGAATAAAGTGTGGATTGGTATATCTCGCGCTGCGGGTTCTAAGTGTGAAAGATGCTGGAATTATTCACAGCAGGTTGGTTCATTTTTGGACCACCCTACTCTCTGCAGTCGCTGTTACGATGTGGTTGCTGTTCCGACACCCCCTCAGGTAGCAGCAGTCAGTTAAGATTTTAGAACCAAAGTTGTTTGAGTTCCAAAATGTCATTTTTTTTTTCTCACTACTTCACTGGTATATGCATTCAGTAAGTAAGTGTTGAATGCTGAGTTATTTATTTCAATTCAATGTCATTTTTGCTCACTACTCATATTGAATAAATAATTATTGTATGCCACTGAGCGCAACTACAGACATAATTCCATTTAAATTTTGACCTGTTTGTTTATGTTTGCCCGTACTTAGGTCAACAAAGTGGGAACAGCCCAAATAAACTATGGATTTAGATCGTGATTTTATAGAATTATGGTAAAAATTGATTTTGAAATAACCAAGTAGAACTGTGCATTTTTTAAGAACGTTTGTGTATTTCAAATAAAATTTGATTGTTTAATTGCTAAAATCTATAATAATATAGAAAATAATTCTTTCTTTTGTCATACACATTTCATATTTCTTTTTTATACTTAATTAGGTTTTAGAATTAATTGTTTTAAGAAAGATGAAAATAAATACCCAAAGACATTATGAATTATTTACATTTTTTAACAGCACAATATACTACAAATTAATCATTATTTTTTTTATCTAATCACCATTATTCATGAAGTCTCTTTTCACTAATGAGTTATAATCACCATTGTGCTTAAAATGATGGATTCTATTTCTGAGAATAAAATTAATTTTCAAAGGATTTAAAATAATTTGGGATAAAATATATTGTTAGATAAATAATCATTTTTTAGTATATCTATAATGTTTAAAACTGTCGATTACGATAAACTGTATATATAAAGTAAACCATTTTAATTACATAAAAGCTAACATTGTAAAAATTCAAATTTAAAAAAAAAAATAGAATATGAAAATTTTCATTCTATTACTCTTATGTCACTTGTTTTTCGTTTCTTATTTTACTTTAAATATTTTCAATTAACTAACCTTAAACATATTATTATTTTTATTATATAGTACAAATCAATGTTTTTAAACTTGAATAATTGTGTTCAATTGAGAGTAGTGATCAACTGTGAGTAGTGCATAAAATAACAAAAAACTAAATATTACGAAATAATAATCAATTGGATTTGAAGTGTCTACACTATCTAGAGTTGAAAGTATATGTGATGAGATTATTGTATCTAAGGTGCGAGGTTTTGGCATGGATAAAGTAGTCATGTCATATCTAAAGTTTTCACAGATTGGTTTTGCCATATTCAGATGGGTTCACTGATGGATGTTGACAGCAAAGGTTTTTGTATCGAATCAGGTCTCAATCACTCCGGTAGCACCAGACATTTTGTCTTTATTGTTGGGCAAAAAGAGAAAGAAATTCCTTCTTCATCGGAGCTAATGATATTTTAATAATTAAATTTTAATAATTATTTTTATAATTTGAGATAATAATTTTAAAATTATTTTAAAATATAAAACAAAAGAATAGAAAGTCATTTAACAAATATCAAATTTTAAATGAGAGTTCAAATTTTTATTAATTTTTTGAGTGTTGTTCTTCCTTGAACATTAAAACTATATTATATTTAATATTTTAAATATTATTTTAATATATTTTAAAATATTAAAATTAATGATAATTAATTTATTATAGCAATACAATAAAAAATATTACAAAAAAATTAAAAAGAATTCAAATTCTTTAAAAATAAAAAAATTGTCAAAATTTAACTTTTATAGATTTTTTTAAAATACTAAAAACGTAACAAATTATTCTTTTAGAGTACTGGTTTATTTCTTTGGAAAACTAAAAAATATTGAAAGATTAAATCATATACAAGCCAATTTAATTTACGAGGACAAAAACCACTTCTTTGAAAAAAAAAAATCAAAAAGCCAAAAGTAAAAAATTAAGAATGATTTCATGTTGTCGGATCAAGTTTTGAAACATCGTAAAAACAATAATATTAAACAAACAATAATTTTATTGGCCAGTTAAAGAGTAAATATTATAGTTTTGTTAATAAATAAAAATTGTTTTTCCATGTTTATTCAAAAGAAAACCTTGAATTTTCTGAACTCGAGGGCCTAGACAGTTTCATAGCCCCATCAAACTGAAGGCTGTCGGGAAAATTTTGTTTACTGCGAAGCATCAGACATTATAGTATATATCTAACACTAAAATTGTGTTCTTTCAGTAGGAATAACTTGAGAAAGACAAAGAGATAAAAAATATTAAACAGTGAAATTGGTGTTATCTTTTTTTAAAGAATTTAAATATGATTTTGAAGTAAATTAGATAATGAATTATATGAAAGTTTGTGATTGAATTGATTGATGTAACATATTAAAAAAATTAATAGATAAAAAAAATAGATTATTAAAATATTTTTAATGTTAAAATTAACATTAAATTAAATGATATATAAATGATTTAGAATTATTTTTATAAATTTTATTGAATGATTAAAATTATAAAGAAATATTTATAAAAAATGAATAATATAATATATTTGGTATGTAATAAATTTAGTATGTAAAGTGAAAAATAATTTATTTACACAAAGATTTTGTTTAATTTTTAATAGTAATTTTAGAAGTAATAAATTTTTATTTGTGTTATTAATTTTTATTATGTTGTTTTCATAATAAGGGAAAATGAATAGATCACATATAAGAAAGCTTATATATGAGGAGGTAATTTCGTAAATTGAAATAGTCACCTTTTGATCTCACCATGCACTGGGAGATTGCATTTGGAATGAATCTCCTGATCATTGCTCAACATCACCTTCTATCACTCAAAAATAAAAGATAATCACCTGTTAATCCTCTCTTACCATTCTACATGAATAGTAGATCATTTCAAAACACAGCGTAATTCTTTTTAATAGATTGACTTGGGAGAGAATAAGGGAGGGAGATGAATAAATAAGACAAAATATGTCACCTTCTGATCTCGTCATGCACAAGGGGATTGCATTTGGAATAAATCCCCTGATCATCGCTCGACATCACCTTCTATCGTCCTAAAGGAAAAGGTAATCACCTGCTAATCTTCTCTTTCCGTTCCACATGAATAGTAAATTATTTCAAAACACAGTGTAAGAGAGTCTATTCTTTTTAATAGAATGACTTGGGAGAGAATAAGGGAGGGAGATAAACAAATTGGATGAATTTGAGGGTAAAGTTGGTGTTGTTTTTTACAAGGGATTTATAGGTGATTGTTGGGTAGATTGGAGAATGAAGTTTGTGAAAATTTGAGAGTGAATTGACTCATATGACATGACAAATTAAAAAAAAATAATAGATAAAAAAGTTAGATTATCAAATTGTTCCGATCCTAAAAGTAATATAAAGTTATATTTAGATGTGTTATAATTTTCTTTTTTAAATTTGATTGAATAAATGTAATTATAAAAAATTTATTTATAAAAAAAACAAATAATACAATGGTCCATCAAAATTCCTCTGTTGGTCGCTCCACTTCCTGCAAAACAAAAAAAAAAGTAAAAGAATGTTGCATGGAACATGGTGGAGGAATTGTTCCAAACAATTTTGGAACTGATTCATGCTAGACGGAATCGTTCCAAGCACATGTAGAACCAAACTAAAATCGTTTCAATATGGTGAAATTGTTCCAAGCACCACATGGGATCGTTAATCATTTCAAGCATTGATGCACCACATGGAATCATATCATTCAAATGGCGGAGGGAATTATTCCCTAACAGCATGCTCAAACATGAAATCGTTCCCCAACAACATGTTCAAACATGGAATCTTTCCATGATGAAGGAAACCATCCCCTAACGTGTCTCGTCTTTCCCACGGTGGATGCATCACGACCCACTTGCATAACATCCTGGACTCTTATCCATTTCAAAAAACACACAACGACACATACATGTATATGAATAGAATGAGAGTAATTTAGTAAATATAGCTTGATCACTCTCAAATTACCCCATATACAAAGGACGAGTATTTTGTCTAATTTCGCTAATTATCATTTCTCTATACTTTCTATTACTCTCAAAAGAACACGAAATTCGCTTTGTAATTTTTGTGCACATTAAAATTATTAAATTTGTGCAAAAGGATGCAGTGCGACACGTTCACAAATAAGAAAAAATAAAAGATAAAGTAATGGCACGTAATAGAGAAAAAAAAAACACTGAGAATACCATCAGGAGCAGTAGTAGTACCTTTTCTTTATTGTTATTTATTCTTTATTTATTTACTAAATGCTTGATAGCTTAATACTGTAAATTTAAATATACTTTTACTGTTTTACGTATTATGCGAAGATTATTAATTTAATATTATGTTTTGAAAAGGTAATCAAGAACAGTTAATAATAGAATCAGTTAATCAAATGTAATTAAAAACAAAATAGACCCAGGCAGAATAATAATAACTCAAAATAAAACCCCGTGTTTCAGACACAGTGAGACTTTCGAAGTATTGAACAAGCAAACCCTCACTTCCTTTGGCGGCTCTCAATTTTTCGAACCCCAAACCCTAGTTTTGTTTGGATTCCATCTCTAATAAGTATACTCTCATACGGTTTCAAGCGTGTTATTGTTCATATGGGTATTTTTTTTTGGGTTTGAAAGAAATCAGATAAGAGAGAGTGGGTTGTATCACGGTGGAGAAAGGAGGAGAAGAGAAAAAGAAAATGGAGGATTCTTTAGGACAAAAATGGAAGCAGCGAGAGTTCACTTTAGCATCAGTTTCTGACCTATCTGTTGCTCCTCCTTCCGCTTTGCCGGGAACCGCTCGCTTCGACTCCGACGGTCTCCAAATTCATCAGCAATCTCATCAGATACCACTCAGTATCGATCCTCGAACTGTTCAGGTTCGTTTTCACCTTCTGCTTCTTCGCTTAGCTATTGCAAGAGTAAAACAAAATTCTTTTAGTCGCAATATTATGTTGTGCATTTTATCTTATTCAGCGGCGGGGTTAATTTTATTTATTTGTTTATTCTTGTCGTTTTCTTGTTTTCTTCTTTGAATTTTAATGCTGTGTTTTTCTTCATTTGTTCACTGATTGAGCGAATAGCGAAACATTCAATAAATGAAATGGCAATCTTCATTAGGATCTCTCTTGATTATTGTTAATTTGTGGTTTATCCTCACAGTTATTCAGGCTGAGTCCTGTTCACTCCGTTTGCATGGTGGAAGGATCTGAAGCCGGTAAAAAGGTACGGAGCAGAATCATGGTAAAATTGTATTGGAATGGGACCGTAACATTAATTACAATGCGATTGTTGTTTCCGCATAAATAATGGATGTTAGATGCAGTACATTTTCATGGATGTCAAACTCTTGTGTATGATTTAGACTCCTACAGTTCTTCGTTGACAAAGAAAGTTAACTAATTATCAATATTTTTTTCTCTGGTAATGTAGTTTTTACCCTGCATCGAGCAATTGTGTCAAAGTTTTAATAGGGCTCAGAAAAATTGAATAAAATACTTTTTTATCGGTTTTCACTTTAGGAACTTATAATTTTCTGAGTTTATTAATATAAGTTTGGTCATTTATAGTTTGATATTATTTAACACTAATGTACCATCTCATTCTTTTAGTATGATTTTTTTTCTATTTTGTTTTATTAGTATTAAGAACATTTTGTTAAGCATATACGTCATTAATAGTTTTTTATATTACTAACAAATTTACTAGTCAACTCGGAGTAGAGTTTATGAATGCTCCATAAGTTAGCATAAATTCTCGAGTTCAACCGCCTTGAGTAATACCTCCGTTACATAATTTGTTGATTTGTTTGCAAATGCTCATGCATTTTGAATAGTGCTATTTTTGAAACAGGCATCGTATTCCAGGGGAGTCAATATCCAGTTTAGAAACGAGGAGGAGAGTGCAGCCTTCCATTGTGTAGTCCAACAATGGAAGAAGGAAATCAATGCTCAAGGTGCTGCTTTGAACATTCGTGTAATACTTGTTGTGGAATGGTCTTTTGTCATATAGCACTACTCCACCAGCAACGGTGTTTTTTGTATTTGCATTTATTGTTATTATTATTATTATTTAATTGCTTTAGGTCAAGTTTGTGGTCAGAGTAAATGAGTAATACTTATGCACCAAGTGACTATTAGTTATTAGACCTGTAAAACATGGATTGTAGAGGGGCAAGCCTTTATTTTTAATGTTTTATTATCTTAAAACTTTTTTCCTTCATCATATTTGTAGCTTGTCTGCTGCTGTCTAAACAAATTTTCTTCTTTCATGCACTGATTATTTCTCCTTCATCGTATTTTTTCATTCTCATGGAGGCCCTTTTATCGTACTTTATTTTATTCTCATAAGGTTATTTTCAGTAAAATATGATATTGTTTAACTTTATGTTTATTTTTTCAATACAGGAGGAAATGGGCGAAATGAATCAAATACAACTTCTAAAAGCAAATTCGATGAAAAGATAGAGTCATCATCTGCCAAAATGTATTTTCATTACTACGGACAACTTCTGCATCAGCAAAATATGTTACAGGACTATGTTCGAACAGGTTATACATTTTTATATTAATGTGGTCCCCATTTTTGTTTGAATTCTACGTATATGTTACTTATATGACATTAATTATTGTTTCCAGGCACCTATCACGCTGCTGTTATTGAGAACCGATCTGATTTCACTGGTCGTGTTGTAGTTGATGTGGGTGCTGGTAGTGGTATTTTATCTCTATTTGCTGCTCAGGTATGCTCATCACATTATTTGGGTCTAATTCAATTTGAAGTATATGACATTTGTCTTCTAACTTGATGAAATTTCAATGTTTCCTTTCCTCCTACAATCGGAGCTTTGTCATGTTCTTGTCATTCTAACATTCATTTTTAGGCTGGTGCAAAACACGTTTATGCCGTGGAAGCTTCTGAAATGGCAGAATATGCACGGAAGCTTATAGCTGGGAACCCGATGCTAGCTCAACGAATTACAGTGAGATCTGTTTCATGGTTTTTTGCTATAATTGTTATTTATTACGTATTTATTACTAATGGAGTTGTTTTATTTAATAATTTATATAGGTGATCAAAGGCAAAGTTGAGGATGTTGAATTGCCAGAGAAAGCAGATATTCTGATATCTGAGCCTATGGGTAAGTTCATGTTCTACTTCCTTCCAGCAAACTTGAAAATAATGATGATTTTCAATGTATACTTTATATACAATTGTCAAATATGTAGTGGAGACTTAAGTTGTAGCATGGCATGCTGAAATTTCACTCTTTTTTTTGTTGGAACTTTTTTCTGTTATGCAGGCACCTTGTTAGTCAATGAAAGAATGTTGGAGTCTTATGTCATTGCCAGAGATAGGTTTCTTGTTCCTACGGGAAAAATGTTTCCAGCTCTGGGAAGGTAAGCTAGCACCCTTCTCTGTCTTTCTTGGAACTTCCGGTATGTAACAATAGTAAATGAGATTTTTCCAAGGCAAGTTATGTGCAACTAATTTTTTTTCTTATTGAATGTGTCATTTCTAATTAATTTTTTTTATATCCCAAGACTAGTGACATGTTAACAAATTTAATAAATGGTATCTATTGCTCTTTCAACTATAGTTCACAATAATATGGGGTACAGGGTGTTTGAAAATTGTTTCATTCTTGTTTTACGCCTACATTTTATTTGATGCTTGAGTGAAAAAATTAATTTTCAAGGTCTTGGTGCTTTCTTGTTCTGAATGATTTATCCAATTCAAATATCATCGGATTATGGGTGCATTTGGTTAACTTATTTGAAAACATTCCTTTGATTAAACTTTAATTTCTTAAGCTATTCTTAGTAACATCAGTGAAGCAGACTTTTTTATTTTTACCTGAATTAACTTCTTTCATTGTTGTAGATTGTTTTAAACTTATCATAAAATTATCTAAATATGTGTTAAAATGGGACCATTCTTTCTTAGAAAACAAACAGGCTTTTATTTATAATCATCTTATTATTATATTGTGTTCTCCTAACCTTGAATTTATTTTTTGGTGTAGGATTCACATGGCACCTTTCACTGATGAATATTTGTTTATAGAAATTGCTAATAAGGTGTGTAAACAACGTGCCTTTATTTATATTTGTAGATGAGTTTCTGTGTTTGTTCTGTAGCTAATACACGAAGTGTGTGTTTATTAGTTATTTCTTGAAATTATAGTGCCTAATTTATACACCTTTGGAGAGCTTTTTCTTTTCCATCTGGAATTGGCATCAATGTAATGGAAGAGGCTAATCTTTGTAAAAGAGTATTTACTGGATTACGAAGAATCCAGTCTGGAGTGTCTCTTACTGAGATTTGCTTCAGTTGTCCAGTGAAATGGATTTCAGTGATATTCAGCAATGATGCCTGACACCAAAAAGAGATTGGGAAAAAAAAACAGCAGCTTATTTTGCTTTGTACAATCTATCAAAAGCTTTTCTGATTTCATATTTTGTTTAGAATTGCTTCTGGTGTAAGGCATCATAGTGAAAATTGCTCAGTGATTATTTTAACTTTTTTTTTTCAGGCACTGTTTTGGCAGCAACAGAACTATTATGGTGTTGATTTAACACCCCTACATGGGACTGCATTTCAAGGATACTTTTCTCAGGTAATATGTTTTCTGAAATTTACCAGTTTGTTTTGGGTAGTTCCCTCATGAACAAAAAAGGTTAAATGTGATATTATCTTCCATTCTTCGTATTTAGTATTACTATTGGTTTTGTTGCCATAAATTAGTTTGTTATTGGAGGTTTTATGTCACTAATGATGGAATCTTTTCCTACGTAAAGCCTGTGGTGGATGCTTTTGATCCAAGACTGTTAATAGCTCCTTCAATATTCCATGTGATAGACTTCACCAAAATAAAGGTTCGAAGAATTTTTTTTTCTTCACAGTCCATTTCGTTTTGAGACTGTCACATTTCCTTAGGGTCGTGTTGGTTCTGGTAATTTGGTGTCGCTGATCAAACAAGCTGATTTATTTCGATTGCATTCAGTTTTTCATGTAATTGATTTATTTTTAAGGCAAACATGCTTCCATATTGAAACCTCTTTTAAATAGAAGTCCCGGGCTTCTCTTCTAATTGTTTCACTAGTTATTTTCTGGAAGAAGAAATTCTATGAAACTACAAAAAGGCATGCATTCTTCTGGTTATGAATCATTGGTTTTTATAAATAGTATACTGTTCACGTGGGACTTAATTGTGTTCATTCCTGTTGTTACTACTGTATTCTTTCAATGCTTGCAGTACCGTTGACTACGAATTTTTTACCACTGACCAGATCACTTTTTATATTGTAGGAGGAAGAACTGTATGAAATTGATATTCCTCTGAAATTCATAGCCTCTGTGGGCACCAGAGTGCATGGCTTAGCTTGTTGGTTTGATGTGCTGTTCAATGGAAGGTAAATGTTCCTCTTTATTTGTCTAGGCTGCATTTTATTTAGATGTTTTGGTTACTGTTCTGGTCTGTTGAGTTTTCTTTAATTATTATAAATCAACAGTACTGTGCAAAGGTGGCTTACCACTGCTCCTGGGTCACCGACAACCCATTGGTACCAGTTACGTTGTGTTCTCTCACAGCCAATATACGTCATGGCTGGACAAGAAATTACTGGCAGGCTTCACTTGATTGCTCACAATGCACAGAGTTATACAATATATTTAACATTGTCAGGTTGGTACTTATCTGCTTTCTTTTCCTTATTGTTGATATACCTGCACCATCATGTTAATTCACCAAATTTCAATTTTCATTTAGCTAAAATGTGGGGTCCTGGTGCTGAACAAGGGGGAATTCTCCAAACATCTTCCTGTAAACTTGATCTGAAAGAACCCTATTATAGAATGTCTCAACCACAGGCTTATGCATTAGCTCAAGATCAACAACCTCAACCACTTATACCAACACAGGTATGGAATTTCTATCTCTTCCCATTCTGAGTTGAAATTCAGAAAACAATTTGATGGTAGATTTTTTTGTACGATGTCTGTAGAATTTGATATATATTAAATTAAATTTAGGGGAAAATCCAGGAAGAGTGACGAAGTAGGAAACCTTAACAAGTATATTTTCTCTCTTTGACTAAAGTATTCCCATAGACATTACCACGAAACTAATCTCACCAGTATTTACTAATATTAATGAGAACTGACCTAGAAGTCCAACAACAGTTCCCTGGGATTCAAATTATAGTAATAGGTTTACAGGCACTTAATCAATCTTGAGTCGTACTCCTTTTCATCGATTAGTTTCTCAACTTGAAGTTTATTTGTTTGTGCAAAATTGGAATTTGCCAACTAAAGAAAATGTGACTGAATCTTGGCTATATGGCTCCCTGAGACAGCTAGGTGTTGGATTAATTATATTATTTTTGTAGTCTTTTTTATATTTTTGATGTACTTTGTTTTATTGTTTATGTTGTATCAGTCACCCTGACTTCAAATGACAGGATTTAGATGAACCTGAATTTGTACAACAGCCTTCGCCTAATTCATGTGTCCAGATTGATCCACTGATGCAGAATATTTAAGTTGACAAATTCTAACCCTAATTTCTATTTGTAACATGAGTTTGCCATGATGTAACATGTTGGGGCCATTTGTCTGTATTTGGACATTTCCCTTGCCTGTAAATTACATTGTGTTCAATCTATTGTGGGTGAATGTCACCCTCACAAATCTATCAAATCTCATGCCTCACAAACTAGGGAATTTAACGACTTGGTTGAGTTTAAGTGTTACTTCCACATTTAATTTAATTAATATGAAGTTTTAAAATCTCGGAATATCCCTACCTTGAGTTGTTTATTTCCTGAAGTTATATATCTTTCAACACGAATGGAGTTGGCGTCATTTGCAAGACTCCGGTTGCACAAGTCGATACCAGTTGACATCTTATATTTTGAATACAAACAATATTTCAGATCCCGACATAAAATAAAGGAATTTGTGTTTCAAAAGATTTTTTCTTTTTATAAAAAGAAGTCGTGTTTGAAGAAATGATTTGTTTTATTTTTTTTTTTCAATTTTAGAAAAATTGTAGCTATTTATTTAGAGAAGTTATAAGTTTTTTTATTTTATTTATTGACAATTTTTTTCCTTTTTGTGTTGTAGAAATTATTATTTTTTGAATTTTTATTTTATTATAAATTAAAAGAGTAAACAAGTAAAATATATAAACAGTTAAAATTGTGAAAATAAAATAAATAATTAAAATCATCCAACATTTCATACACATTTTATTAATAATATTAATTAATTAATTAATGAAAACAGTAATGTAATAAATTTACAAAATAATTAAAAAAGTAAATAAAACAATTTTATATAAGCCCAGTTATTGAAAGGCATACGTTCTAAAACTATTTACATATAACTAGTATATATATATAGAAAATGACTACATATCTTCTTACTTCTAAAATCATTATACGCAAACTTGTATAATCGTACTCCAATAGGTGCATTTATTTTAAGACTCATTTTAGTAGAAATAAATTTTAAACAGATAAATGATAAAAACTTTATAAATAAGTTATAAGCCTTATTTATTTTTTCATTATAAATTTCATATTTCTAATATTTTTTCTAGAATTTTAAAACTTGAAGCTATACTTTTAATAGACAAAATACAATTATAAGGAGGTAACAATGTGATTATCAAGTTGAATCAATAAAATTCTTGATTGATGTAAGTAATTAATTCCCTACTAGGAACTCAATTTATTTTTTCTTCTCTTTAAGAATTCTCTTAAGGATTATGTTGGCTATAATTAGTTCTCCATATGAAGAAATTGAAAAGACAATTTAAAAATTTAGAGAAAAATATAGAAAAGGAGATGAAGACATAATTTATGAAATTGAAGTAAATTGGGCCTAAATGTAAGCTCTAGTTAGGTTTATAGGTTCTACAAAAGTCTAAAAATAAAACAAGAAAAATCAAATGTGCATGGGTTCTTCTACAACATACAGTAAATGTACTTCAACTTCAAAAAATCATACATAGAAAATAAAATAAGACTCCATATCTAGCATACCATATGTCTATTTTGAATTTCCAAACATGTAGAATCAATGAAATTGAAATCAACAAAAAATAATATCTGTAGAAAAAATCATGATCAAAATAGTAAGTAAAAGTGAGATTAGTTGATAAAGCAATTATGTATAATGAACCTAAGTTATAACTACTAATATAAAATTATTTAAAAACTTGAAAACGAAACATATTGAAAGTATTTTCAATGTACAATAAAACTATAGATGTAGACAAAATATGTGTAGTGGAGGCCTTTTATGAATGTATGGCGAGGAATACTTAAGATAATGTTATGACTTCAAGGATTGTAGTGTTAAGCACATATTTCATTATAAAAATGAAATATTTCATGTTTTATTGTTGATCTAATCATATAAATAAGACATCAAGTAGTGAGAAGTTAAAAGGATATTACAAATAAATAGTACTACAAATAGAGCAAAGGGTCAAAGTTTAATTACTAATTGTTAGGATATCTAATATCAGCTACAAATATCGTTAGAGTTCTCTTTACAACACATAAATAATTTTGTTCTCTTCAACAACTTTTAAGAGTAATTTATGCTCAATTTAATTTTAATATTAATGCGAAAGAGGAGAATTAATACAGAAAACGAATGATGGAAACATATTTATGTGAGATAATTAACACTTCTCTTTAATCTGGTGGCATTTATGCAAGACACTCTTTCATTTTAAACTAAGTATCACCTTTCCAGATCCGACATCAGGAAAAAAAATATAAAAGATACATTCTAATTATTTCATTTTCTTCTAAAAAGTTTCCTTTAAAAAGAAAATATCATGTGAAAATTTAACAAGCAGTCATAGAAAATATCATCATCAGCCTCTATAAAAATATTTACTAAAAATATATTATCTAATCACTTTCCAAAATGTTAGAAAACTTAAAACCATTCTTCTGCCTTGAGATAGATTTCTTCCGTGGATCCTCACCGAAATTTGCATGATTATTTGCGCATTTATCTAGATCTTCCAGAACTCCAAGTATTCACTTCACGTCACTCCAGAAATTTGCATGATTTGATTTTTTTTGGTTCTGTTTTCAATTTTGGTTGCATCAGAGCAAGTGTAGTGATATTTGACTGCTTAGCAAGAGTTGCTTGAATGATCGGGCATTTCTGTTGTACTTTGTCGAGCATTAACAATATATTTAAGTTCGTATTTTAGAAATCTTTTCGATATATTCTAAACATCAAAATCAGTATATTTTGAAGGTAACATGAGAGAAATAACACGGGAAAAGAAAAAACAACCTAAAGAATTCAAATTCTGCAAAATCAAATTCCCAAGTGCATGGTTGAGAAACTTATAGGCATTAAATAATGTAATAACTGTGAGAGTTTGAGAGTAGAAAGACGTAGAAGAGTATTTTTAGGGTTTGGAGTCTCTGATTCTGAAATGGGTGGTCCGGGACAAAATCATAGTTGTACACAAGATAATGGGACAAGCGTTTGTGAGGTGTATTTAGTTGTCACTCTAAAAAGGTAACCCAGATGCCAATGCTGCCATCATAATAATCATAGGACCCTGTTCACCCATTTCAATTCACAGATAATAATAATAATAATACATGTGAGGCTGCCTTTAATCCAGGATAAGAATATCATTCCTCCTCCAATGGAAACCAGACATTTTTCTTAAGAATTTCAAAGGCTGTTTATATGAAATGACCACCCTGTTACCTAAGGTTGATAAAGACCACAATAAATTTGATAACTAACTCAACCAAAGGAGTAATTGTTCTTCCATGCCATTAGTACATTTATTTATGGGAGTCAAATTTACAGATATAAAATTATAAATGTTGAAAATAGAGACCTGCGCTATCTGCGCCGCATACAATTGCATATCGATGACGATTCTTTGAAATTTTTTCTGGTTTATGTTCCACTGTAACAGAATTTAACAAAAACCAAGTGTTACTTTTTCTTCCCTAAACAAATTACTCTCACATAAGAATAGCAACGATCTTGAGTACTTTAACCGACAAAGAAATATGGGCATCGAGCGTATTTGGCCATTTTTTCATGTTCTTCTTCTTTAGAGGGAAAGGGGAGAAAGCGACCTATTTGGTGATAAATTGGCCATAGTTTTTTCTACTATTTTTTTTCTTTTCCTAAATTTCAACAAAGCGTGTGCTGGAAAGAGAAAAGGGAAACACGGAGGGCCAGCGCACGGGACAGATGCCACCCTCCTTCACCCTCAAGCCACACATCACATCCAAAAACCCAAAATCACTCACATTTTCACTACAAATTATTTTAAACTACCCTACACATTTATGCAATATTTGCATTTCTAATTGAAAAACTCAGTTAATACACACTATTACATGAAATAATTTCTCTATTTTTTCCAAAAGTAAAAGAAAACAGTATATAAATTCACATTACCTTCCACACCAAACACTGCCATGTATGTCTGTCAAATCCATCAATCAACCCTAAATCTCTCTTTCAGTTCCGACATGAAAAGAATGAACACAGCACACAAACAGAAACCACCACCGACGAAATTGATAACAACAATACAAAAAAATATGAATAATGATGAGAATTTTCACACATCCAAATAGCAACCAAATATTAACAATAATAATAATAGTAATATGTGTACCTAAAATTAAATTAAATTACAATACAGATACAAACGGCGGCGATTAGATTTTATTCATGTCTACTCCTCTTTCTCTTCTCTACTTGTATATATGTGGTAGCGTGACATTATGACAACAATGATTTTTCATCAATTACAAAAATTAAAAATTAAAAATAAAATGAGAAGAATAATAGCTTTTCCTCAACGCCTGCATCGGGTGATGGCGCTGCATCCGCGACTGTAGGGGTTGGCCTGAGCGCCGGGCCGGCAATTGTAATAGGAAGCGCCGCGTCGCGAGCAAGGGACGGTGTTCCTCCTCAGCGCACCGTAGCTTATGTAGGTCCTTCCGGCTAGAATGCGCCGACTGGTCTCGGAGTCCATCAGAAACTCAGCGTCGTCGTCTTGGCCGACGAGGAGGCCGCACTCCGCGACGGATCCGCGACAGCCGGACTTGAGAGGGAGGAGGAAGGTGCTGAGGTCGCCGGTGAAGTCGAGAGTGGACGGTGAGGATTGTGCGACGTGGACGGCGAGGATCGCAAAGGCGAGGAAGAAGACAGAGAAGAAGGTTGTGGAGCTTCCCATGGTTGATTTGAATTTGATTACTTGAGTTTTCTGAAATGAGTTGGCATAACACAGAAGAAAGAGCCTCTCCTCTCTCACCTTATATGCGACGGTTTACGCCAAAATGACCTCAGATGCGCACCTTATTTACGAGTTCTGCCACTCCTAGTTGTTGTGTTGCTTCACGCCCACTCATTATCGTAAACCCCACCATAATTCTTCTCCAAAACACAGCTTTTACTTTTCACAATCCAAAACTAGTTACGTTGTTGTTAATTTTGTGTTTGTGAGAAGAATTTGAGAAATAGAGTAAGAAAAAGTGAAGTAGAAAATGAGTGCAATGAATTAGATACTAAGCCAGTTGGCGGGGCCAGAGTATGATTTAGGCTAATTCAAGGTGTTCCAGTTGTTAGTGGGGGCGTGACGCGTCAGAAAACCTACATTTTCCTTTTCTAGGTTTTTAAATCAAACGCAGCGTTTATGTTGTACATTTAGAAATTTCTAATTATACTTAATTATCTTTATTCTTATCTAATGCCATAAATTAATTTTAGTAAAAACAATATTATTTATTATTGATGTGAATGTTTTATTTGGACAAATACACAACAAGATATCATGTTTTTCAGAAATTCTCAAATTCTCGAGGTTCGCTCAAGATAATAAGATAAAGAAACGTATATAAATTTAATAAATTTAAAAGAATTTACACTTAAAGGTATACATTTAAATGCCTTAAATTACATTGTCAAAACAAACTAAAAGTAAATAACATTATAATACTAAGATAAAACAGACACTACAACATCACATCAGTCACATAAAGAAAGTGGTAACTCTTATATTGTGTATTGGGACGATTGATAAATGTATATTTGTGCAATAATTGTAATGAGAATAAAACATTGTTACAAATTTCAATGTTTCAATTAAGAAAAAATATCAATTATGTACAGAAAAATCATTATTTTAAATTGAATTTGGTTATAATAAAACAAAAGTTGGTAGCAATCGATAAAAATACAAAAAACAAAGAAAGAACGATTGTACACGCGAGATATTTCTCATAAATGTTCTTTCTCACATATTTTTGAGATATTTCATCTTAATTCTATTACTTTTCATTATTCATTTATGTATTTGTATTATAAAATTGAGAGCCAAAATAAATTAATATCTGAACAAAATTAAAGAGAAATAGTAACGTATTGTTGCGTATATACGTATTAATTGAAGCGCGTGAGGTGTCATTTTCTTTGCCACTTATTCCATGCCCTTTACAGCTCTATATATGGTTTCAGATTCCAATACTCTATTTCTCGTGTTGAGTTTTGTTTAGTTAGCGTGTGTTATGAATTCAGTCTTTTAAATGGAAACTTGACCGGTATATAAAAATGTTTTTACAATTTTTCATATTAACAAATTATATTTTACTTGTAATAATTTTTTTATTTTTTATTTTTAATTTCAATAGATATCAAAATTTGGTTTCTTTGTGATTCGAAATAAAACTCTACTCGTGTTATCTATTATTTATTTAAATTTTAGATATTTTTATTAAAATTAAATTTTAAACATATAATATTGTATGTTTTAAATTTTAATTAAATCATAAAAAATAAAGTTTTAAATTATGTTTATTTTAAATTTAATATTTCAATTCAAACAAATATTTTTTTATACTTTATTTTTTAAAGTTTGACATTACATTATTATTTATCGTATAAATATTATTATATTTATTAAATAAATTTAAATTTCATTGAAAAAGAAAATAAGTTTTTATAATTAATATATTACTAATTCGTGTTTTTTATTAAATTAAAACTGATTAATTTAAATGGAATTCAATCATTTAAATACTTTAAATGTAATTTCAGAAATATTTAATAAAAAAGTTAACTACCAAAATAATATTTATGAAAAAAAAAGTTTGGATTCTAATTAAAAAATGAATAAAAATTGTTTAATTTTAAAAACATTATATGGAATTTAATTGTCTATCATTCGAGAATGAATGATAATGTGATGTATCATACAACGAGATTTGATACGTGACTTGTTTATAACTTTTTTTTTAGAAAAACCCTAATTAAGTCAATTTTTAAAAAATTGACAAAATTGAAACAAAAAATTAAAATTAAGAATCAATCAAAATAAAAAACTTAGTCAAGACTAATTTGAACTTTTTCGACCAAATTTATGATCAAATAAGTAACTAAAGCTAAATAAATATGAGTTATACGAAGACTTGAAGTTTATTGAAGAATAACATAGTTTTTCACATTATAAAAAATCGTATTTAATATTAACTTAAAAAATATTATTGGTGTTGAAAATCGTAGTGTTAAGCACAAAATATAACAAAATTCGATATTAATCTCCAATAAATTCAGTCTAATGTGAAGTCCATAGTGCCTCTACCTATAATTGAATTCATAATTTCTTAATAGACATTTATTTTAGGATGTTTCAACCAATACTAATGTTGTAGTCGCATGATGTGATAACACTGATTAAAAGAAATTCAGTTCATGAAGACGTATAGTAAATATGATATGTGTTCGTTTACATTTTTTTCCATAAAATGGGAGAGCGGATAAGTAGGATTAGAGGATTTTTCCATCATGCTAAGGATGCGAAAATTTGAGGCATTGTGTGTCATTTTACCATTTCATGTTTTATGAGTGTGTTGGTGGTTGAGTTTGTGTATGTAAGAACATTGGTTATGTAACTAGTGTTATATGTATGTAATGAGTGTGCTAACCAGTGTTGTGTGTGTGGTGTTGTAACCCATAGTATGTGTGGGTGTGTTTGGGTTTGAGCTCTATTTTTGTTAATTTTTAAATTTATTTATATTTTTATTATAATTTATTAAATTAAAAATATTAAATTTCAATTTTTTAACTCATTCAATAATTATTTTATTTTATTTTTAACATCAAGGATATTTTAATAATCTTTAAATTTTATCTATTAATTTTTTTAATCTATCACATCTCTCAATTCACAAAATTAATTTCCAAATTCACTTAATTTACCCTATAAATCTACTCAAAGAAATACATATATTCATCAACTTAAATCTATCAAAATTCATCGTGAGACTCTCTCCCATCTTCATCTTCTCATGAGAATACACAGTAAATCAAGAGATGATATGAAAGAAAAAATATTGCAATTTTTTTTAAAAGAAAAAATAAAATTATGTGATTTTAGTAAGTAATAAAAGTCTTTCCATAAATTCTTAAAAATTAAAAATCTTCCAAAATTTTCTATCTAAACAATATATTTCATTTTTTCTTTTAGAAAAATAAATCACCATATATTTTTTTTCATCTGCACGTCTTTTTGGCAATTTTTTTTAAAATGAACTATCGGACCGTTAATTAATATTATATGTTCATTAGTTTTAGAAATGTCATAACAAAACATGCGTTTAAACTTATTAAAAAGGTCTATACCAGATAAATAAATCAGATTTAAAAAGTTTTTCTTTAAGAAGCCAAACCTAAGCTTATTCTTGCTTTACATATTTCCACACTTTAGTTTAAGTTAAAGCTAATTCAGAATGTTCTAGGTGGGCCTGACATTAATTCAACATGCGGGAAATACAAGGCCTTAGATTGGGCTTGGAATAAAATCTAAGCGGCCCAAAATCCGCCTAAGCTAGGTATTTTTCAGCTTTATATGAATTTGTCGTCTTCGTCAGAGCCTTATTCTTTCGCCTTTCGTCTTTCGCGGTATTCTCTCTTTTTCATGTTCTTTTTTTGTATTTGATTTTTTTGTTTTGACGTGTAATTTGGATATACTGCACGTAATTATGAAAATTAGCAACGAAACAGAAAGTTTGCCGGAGTAGAAATTGTGTGTTGATACTCGCGGATGAGTAATGGTCTTAATGTATCTGACTTAGGTTTTTATATTTACGAAGAGGCTTGATTATACAGTGACATAATGCAGAACGAGGAGGGAAAACTCACTGAGTTATACGTTCCTAGGAAATGGTATATACAAGTTCTGTTTTTCGAATTGTGGGTTTGTTTGGTTGTTTTTTTGTGGAATTTGAACTGATGCTAAACCACGTTTCAGCTCTGCCACTAACAGACTCATAACTGCAAAGGACCATGCCTCGGTTCAGATAAACATTGGCCATTTGGATGAGAATGGTATCTACAATGGTCATTTTTCCACGTTTGCTCTCTGTGGCTTCGTTCGAGCACAGGTTCGTATGCTTTTGTTTTACCTTTTTCTGATGCATTATTGTATTCCATTATGGCTTATGATTGCATTACGCATTCTTTTTTGTATGTTGGTTGATTTTGGCTAATTGTGCTTTTGCCCAGATTTGTTTTTGCAGTCGTGTTTAGTGAATTACGTTTTAAAATAAAGAACTTGGTAGCATCTTTCGTTTATCATACCTATAATATAACCTCTTTGTCTTGCAATGGCTGCTGTAGCAGCATCATTGCCTATGTGGTATAAGTACGCAATCATTGTTGATTACCAATGATTATCCTTTTAAAAAACTCTGAATTAGCTTGGGCAGGGAATGTGCAAGGATGGGATTGGATTGTGTGGAACATTTAGTTTTCTTCTTTTGTTAATGTAGTCTTGTACCATCCTATACACCTCTTGTTACTTTTTGTTGGATGAAGCTACGATTGAATGGTATGATTAACATTTAACAGTGAAGTAGATTGTCGGGTTTGTGGGGGTTGTTTTTATTTTTATGCATGATAGAGAATTAGGTTTATTATTATATATTTTGATTGCCATTGGGCTTATTGCACATGCATAGATGTTTCAATGATTTTCCTGACAACTCACGATTGCAATTTTTTACAAATGATTTTATGTTTTATTTTCCAGGGTGATGCTGACAGTGCACTAGACAGGTTGTGGCAGAAGAAGAAGCCAGAAGTTAAACAACACTAGAAGTGACCAATTTTTTGCCTGAAGTTCTATGATTCCTGGACATATTTCACTATCATGATTGTGGAACTTTGGTAATTTAGTTATAAGTTTTGCAATATTTTGTTTTTCTCTGCTGAAAGCTGCTCTTTGATCTATTAGCACTGCCTTCAGAAATATTTGTTTCTTTACTTCAATAAATTTCGTTGATTTATGATAATGATTGAGATTTAACTCAGCTTGTTGATGTGATTATTATCCTTGTGAAAGGTTATTTGGCGTCTCCTCTAAACTTAGAACTAATTCTGCACCACAACCAGTGACATTATTGATCTTTAGATGAAAATCCGTCTAAGCTGCACTGGCCCACATTGGTTCAAATTATTCATAAATTAAAATTAATGTTATGCATAAACTTGTTTTTCCTGAAAGTTTTTTCAGATGATGATTGGCATTTTAATTGTGATTCCTTGGTTAATTCTAAAACTTATTCTAAGCAAGCAAGCATTTCGATACTTTTACGAAATTTACAAAGATTTGTTTGGGAACATAGTGGTTGTTAAACTTGTGATTACTGATGTTAAGCAGATTGATGACTTTCATATTGTGTACCTCATAAGAATGGTTGGAGTCAGTTTTGTCCAGCACCTCCATAATTTTCTTTCTGGACTTCATAATTTTTTTTACCATTTTAGTCTTTGGATTGCATAATTTCAAAACTACTTTTGAAGAAAAAAATGACTTCCAAATTATAAATCTTAAAACAAAAATAAAAAATAAAATTGGATTACATAATTCTCATGTCACGATCGAATCATGGCGTTTGAACGTTACACTCTTAGATTAATTAAGAGTTGCGTCCTAATTAATGACTATAGTTTTTGGTCTAGTACTAAGTGTTGTTTCGATTTTTTGCTCTTTTAAAGTGTTTGCATACATTAGGAGATGGAAAATTTAGGTAGAAGATACAAGTATTTCGGTATAAATAATTTAATTTAGAATTTTGTTTTAGTCCAAAAATATTATTTTTTATATACGAAACTAATATTTGTAAAATATAAAATCTGATTTTTTAATTTCAGTTAGAAAATCGAGTAAATATGGTTTCCAAAGATGAAATATTTGTTATTTTAATAATTCCTTTTCTTTTTCCTTTTTTAGATAAGGTTAGGTTAGACATCATTATAAACTTTGATATCTATATTAGCAATTCAAACTCATCAATCATTTGTTATCACATAGAAATTTATTTAAAATATAAAATATAAAATTTAAAGCATGAGAAATTTCATCACACCAAATTCGTGATAAAAATTATATTTCATGAAATATAAACAAATTATACCGATTATAAAAAACAAATAAATAAATAAATACATGGAGGTAAAACATTAGCCTACTTATATTGGATTTCCTTCACACAAAAATATAAGAAACTTCAAAGTGCATGTGTACAAAAATGCAAGCACTCTCTAAAACTTCAAACCACTTGTTGATCCAAAAACCGTGACATAAGAATCATTTTCCAACCAAAGCTTTTGAAAGTCCTTCCTCCAAGCATGTTCCAAAACATAAATGACCCCCATAAACTTAACATAAATAGAATGTACCCCTAAAAAAAGCCGAAAAACTATTCACATATCCATCCTGACTTCCTAAAAAAATATCAGCACATGAAGTCAAACTAGAACAATCCTTGTTGTATCTTGGAAGAGAAGCACATAATATTGTGTCTTGTCCTTTGCAATGGAGGCGCTTTCTCTCTAAGGACAATGCTACTAGGGCTGGCCAAAATGAACTGAATTGTACTGCACTGTTAAAAACTGCACTAAACTATAAAATAATTCATTTGAACTGAACTAAAAAAAATAGTTTAGATGAACTGAACTATTATTTATTTTTAGAAACTGAATTGAACCAAACTACAATGAACTGAACTGAATTATAGTATAAACTGAATTGAACGGCTATAAAATGATCTTTTTTCCAAAATGCACTATTTTTGAACTAAATTTCACTATTTTTGAACCGGTTTTAAATTGAATTGCACTAACTTTGAATCGAACTGCATTATTTTTTATCTGAACTGTATTATTTTTGAATTGAATTATACTTATTTTGTATTGAAATACACTATTTTGACTTGAATCATACTATTTTGAACCAAACTAAACTAATTTTATCCTATATGGTTATAATAATCTAACTTTTATAATTTAAAAGTGTTTATTAAATAATCCTTGAAAGTGTTTAGAAAACTACAAAATCCTACACAACATATGATAAATTTTGTATTTCAGAAATTCTATTGAAAATAAACATAATATTTCAATACATCAAAATTAAAAAATTAATATATTTTAATACATATAATTATGTAACTAAAAATTAATTATTTAACTAAAAATTATAACATATTTGTATATTTGTAAGTGTATTATTAATTTTATATAAATAAAAATTAATTTTATTATATTTACTTTGTAAATAAATTTGAATTCTCACTTATAGTGGTAATTCTTTTATAAACCGCCTTTTAAAAATATATTACTATTACTTGTTTATTATTATTGTTGCTGAATTCATTTATTTATAGTTAGAGTATACTCATATTTATATTTTTCTATAATTATTTTTTATGTCATTCCTTGACAACTTAATTAATTGTTCACAACGTCAACACACAGTAAATTAAATATACATTAAACAATGTATTAACCAAAATCAAAATTTGTGAAAGAATATTACTATTTTCAAATATCAATTTCTTTTAAAAAAATTATTCATACAAAATATGAAAATTAAAATTTAATAATATTAAACTAGAAAAAAGAGAAATTCATTTAAAATTCATGTGTACCAAATCAAATTCTTAATTGATCGAAAAGAACTAAATAGCTAAATTCAGGTGATAGATAATCCATTGTAATTGAGACGGTGATTTAGTTAGACAAATAAAATATTAATTTGGATAATATTGTAAAAAGAAAAAGTATTCAGTTTATGCTAAAGCGTGTGTTACAGGACAGTTGGGATGTTGTAGGTAATACTGAGTCTCCATGAGAATCAAGTGGCAGCAATAAGAATCACTTCCCCTTACAACACTAAAGAAACAAAGGAATAGTTTAGTCAATTTACGTGAGTAGTTAACATTTATGAGTTCAGTTTTTCAAAACTTAAACTAATAAATAGTATAGTTTAGTTTTCATATTAATAGTTCAGTTAATTTTAGTTTAATACGGTTCAATTAACTATAGTTAAATATAGTTAAGTTATTTTTGTCCAGTCCTAAATGTTACGTGTATCTAAATTTAGACTATTTTTACTCATTTTTTCGTTTGCTTTTTATCTCTTATTGTTATAAGAATTGTTAAGTTTGATTAATATTCTTTGATTTATATATATATATATATATATATATATATATATATATATATATATATATAACAATATAAAAAGAAGATTCTCTCTTTTGTGTCCCTATTTCATAATATCAGTTTTATCCTTAATTATTTTATAAATAATTTACTTTTAACTGTTATTCTAAAAATCTCTTTTGTCTTAAATCATTATTTTAAAATCTTTTTTTTGTACATATATTATTTTTTTAATTTTACATTTAACAAATATTTTAAAAATTAATTATATTTTTGTTATTGATTTTAACTTAAATTTTTTAAAAATTAAAAAATATGAACACAAAGACACTGTCGCGCCTGTGTGTTCACTAGTATATATATATATATATATATATATATATATTATTTTATTAATCATTTTCTAGCATTTTTAGAGGCTTAATCATTTTATTAATTGATGCTTCTACTTCTAAAAATTTATACAAAGATCATGAATATATTTTAAGTATTTTGTATGAAACAAATATAACACAACTTGTCATATTAAAACTGTTATTAAATTATGAAAAACATTTTAACTAAACTATAAGGAAAAAAGTTTTTTTTGATATTTATATGATAAAACAATATGACTACTAACAAATTTTTTTTATCAGATTTATGACTTTAAAATATTATTTACAACATGAAATTAAAATGAAGTATTTTATTTGACATTATGCTTATGATTTTGTGTGTGTTGGTAAAATTTTTTTCATTAAACTTGTCTTCTAGAAATTATCTTATTTTTTAAAAAGGAGTACAAATAGTTCAGGTTGAGACACACATAACGCTGTGCTTAGAGAGAAAATGTCCCATTGCACAGGACAAAACACAATATTATGTGCTTCCCAAGATAACAACTAGTCAGATCGATCGAGTGGAGCGAATGATCTCTAAATCTTATGAACACCATTCTTTTAAGAGATAGTATAGAGAAAAAAAAAAGAAATAAGGGTATTTATCGATATTAGACTTAAGAGTCAATTGTAATAAATCTGATTAAATAAAATATTAATTCGTAATAAAATTATAACCGTTAATCGTAAATAACATTTATCCATACAATTAAAAGTCCATAAAAATATTATTGATCGTAGGATAATATTTTAATCATATATTTTTTAAATATATTAAATATTTCCAACAGCTACATCATCAATATTTACCTTAAGCCAATTTGCATATGAAACTTGTCATATACATCCATAGATGAAACCATCCTACCATCCCTAGTTTGAATATTAAAAATTTTTAGCACAACAAAAATGAGAGACATTATATTACTTATATGCTTCTTAAATTTATTCTCAGTCATACACACCAATTCCTTAATTTGAAAACTAGTAGAAGAAAACACAATTGGATCCTGAAATCTACTATGATTTTTTATTCTCCAATCATCCAAATAATTGCACTAATGACAATAAATTTAATCACTTTAAGTAAAGGATTACAAGGAGACGTCATAAACTAAATACCAAAATCCAAAAAAGAAAACTACAAATTCTGAAAAACTTTCTTCAACCATTCCCACAATTGTATAACACTAGCATAAAACCACTACTCTTTTTTTTAGCCTCCAAACCAATAGGTAAACGATTGTACAACAATTTTCAAAGAACCAAAACTTTAGTTAGTGACACCTCATTCAAGCAAATCAAGTTCCTCCAATATGCTTGATACATACTAGAAAAGTAACTTTTTTTTACAACTTTTTTAGAAAGCATACCAATATTATTCGGAGTCCAATTAGACACCTTCTCATTTCATTAACCATTAAAGAAGAAAAATTATAATAACAAAATAAGAAAATTTTAGTGAATACAAGTTTAAGCCAAACTAACATGATGGTATAATCTTACTCTGCGGGAATAAAAAATCTGTGTCATCATTTGTTTATGAGTCTAAGATTTTATTTTTTATTTTATTTTACACTTGTGGAAGTAAATATCATTGATCGATTAACTAAGATCTTGCTTTCCTTTTTTTTTCTCTCTTGAATTTTCCTTTCTTTCTTCTCCAGGTTTTTTTTTCTAGTTTTTTTTTTGTTTTTTTTTTTTACATTAGTGAGATGACAATTAATAAGTCAATATCAAGTCAAATTTATCATATTTTTTTAGAGTAACTTTATTTTTTGACTTGATAAATTTCTCTATCTTGTTT
>Ga0214542_1001675_pt1 | contig 45650 bp, 27 predicted proteins | sample CNSS1metaG_FD_160096 | JGI IMG/M metagenome (GOLD analysis project Ga0214542, IMG submission 160096) | Root nodule microbial communities from cowpea collected in UCLA plant growth center, Los Angeles, California, USA - CNSS1 | ecosystem: Host-associated > Plants > Roots > Nodule | place: USA... | reverse complement strand
AAAAAAAAAGATTTATTAGAATTTAAAAGATTGAAGTAAACAAACATTTAAAATATATTTTAATTTGAATATTTGTTTTTCTTTTATATTTTTTAAAAAATATTTTTAAATTTTATCAATTATGTTTCATTAATATTTACAAATTTAATAATTCACTAGTGCAGAATTCTCATTTTACGTCGCCTTATATGCCTCGGTTGGCCAAGAACCGAAGCATATAATGGCGTAGTGACATTTTTGCAATTAGAGCCAAGTTTTAGGCCTCGATTCTCCAAATATCCGAAGCCAAAGAGGGGTATTGGTCCCGGTTCACCCAAAACCGGTTCCAAATAGTGGTATAGGCCTCGGTCCAGTAAGACCCGAAGCCAAAAAGTGGCTGGACGTTAGTTGTTTGGCCTCGGTCCAAGGAGACCCGGTGCCAAAAGGGGGTCTATGGCTTCAGTTCCCCTAACAACCAAAGCCATAGGGTTTATTTAGGGTTCAAATTTCGCGAACCCTTCTTCTTCCTCGCTCCTACGCCTCTGCGCCTCAGCAACTCCTTCCCCTCGATCTCTCTCTGTCGCGCGCTCTCTCTCCGCTGCACCCACTGCCACCACATCCTCCGGCCACCCTGTGCTGCACCTCCATTTCGCGTCTCTCACGCGCGCTCTCTGTCTCGCGGATCTGAAACCCCTTTGTTGCTATTCTTCGAATGGGGTCCCTCGTTTATCTCCGCGTCTAGGGTTTCCCCTTCCGAATCCCTCGCCTATGGAGTCACCAAAATGCCTTTCCTATGGATGAATCTCACGGAAGATGGGGACGTTCATTATTGTTGTCATTGGGTATCGTATCATTCATGCGCGATTTGGCCTGAATGGCCTCTGTTTCAAATTCCTTTTTGGGTATGTTTTGAACCCTGTTGTTGTTATTGTTGGCTGCTGAATGTGGAAAAGAAAGGGAGTTAGGTTCAATCTCACTCAATGGATCTCTCTTGTAAGGTGATTGTTCTGCTTTCCTTGAAGAGTTGCGCTAAGGGATGGAGCCTGCTGATTCTCGTTGAACGATTTATTATTAGCATTTGCTCTTGCAAGATACTGAGAACGCGGTGAGGCAACACCAACATTTCTCTTCACTGTTATCCTCTTGATGCCAGTGGTTGCTGCAGATTCTCCACCACCACCATTGTTGTTACATCTGTTTTCGTTTACATTTTTTTATAATTATAAAAAAAATATTTTTATCCTATGGCCTCGGTCCTATCTGACCCGAGGCAGAAAACTGGGTATATGGCTTCGGGTGATAACCAAGGCCAAAAGGGGTACCTTTTGGCCTCGCCCCAATATGCCTCGGTTCCAGACCCGAGGCAAAATGTGGAAAATAACCGGGGCAGAAAGCCCTTACTACACTAGGGAATGTTTTAGTTCTCATGAAATTTTATTTGGTATTATTATATAAAATGTAAACAATTATAATTTATTTTAAAGTATTTGATATGGAAGAAACAATCATCATTCTAATATTGAATATTTGATAATATTATGTTTCCTTTATCATAAAAATTTTATTATTTTATAAAAATTAATTAAAATTAATATTGAAGTAGTAAGAAAATGGGTATGGGTATGGGTACGAGATCATACCCGTTACCCGGTGGGGATGGAGATGGGTCAAAAGTTTAATACCCGTTGGGTTTGGGTATGGGGATGGGGATGAATTTTTTTTACGGGGATGGGTATAGGATAGCGAAACCCTTGCCCGCCCCGCCCCGTTGCCATCCCTAACTGTCAGTGAAAAAAAAAACCAAATCCACCATAATTTGACGAAAATGAGGACTTAATTGAACACAAAACGAAAATGATGATCAAATTGAATAAAAACAACAAAAAATGGACCAAATGTATATTTAAGCCATTTAATAAACACTTAATTATATTAAATTTATAACTAATATTCTTTAATTGATGTTAATATTTATCCTTTTTAAGTAATTAAAATATATTAATTGCATAAACATCAATTTAACTTTTACTCATAAAAATATTTAGTTTAAATTTTTATAGCGAAATCTCGAGTAGGTCCTCTCATTTTTGTTTTTCTCAATTGAGTTCCTATTTTGAAAAATTCGTGTTGCAATTAGATATTTTTTGTTAGTAGTACACTAACGGTGTTAACTATGTATCACATGTCAGCACGTAATTGTGTCACGTGCCAGAGACAATGTGACATGGCAGTGGTAGTGTCACGTGTCAATTTGGTTAAAAATATCAATTATAACCAAAATACCATTGTAAAATTTATATAAAAATTAAAATTTGATATATGGATGAAATTGATTCAGTTTTAAAAAATTTGTAATCAAATTGAGACAAAATAACAAATATAGAGACTTTTCACATCCAATAGTGACACGTGACATTGTCACTGCCACATCACACTATTTCTGCCATGTGACACGATGTGAGATTGACACATGGTAATTTTTTAAAAATTATAAAAATAAAAAAAAATATGTGCCCACACGTATCACATAATTAACATCATTAGTGTACTACTAACGAAAAAAACCTGATTGCAATGAATTTGTCAATATATGAACTCAATTGAGTCAAATACAAATTAGGGGATCTATACTACAAAAATGGAGATCTCTAAAATGATTTAACCAAATATTTAACAATTAAATGTTTTTATGAAAATAATTATGACATTTATGCTTAAAGCAATGATGTATTTTTTTTTAAAATAAATCTAAATTTTACTTTTAACTTACATAAATTCATTTATCCATAAAATACTGATATTGTAAAAAATATATAAATTAATTAATAACTACTAATTTTAATACAATACTAATAATAATACAAATAATTATTATTATATCAATATAATTAATTAATTTATATAATTTTATTTAGGTATATAATTATGCACAGTTATAAATATAATATTTAATAAAAAGTTTAATAATGTAAAAAGAAAATAATGTTAAAAAAATATTTAATTGCAGTTACTTTTTTATAACAAATTAATTAAAAATATATAATATTATTTTATAATAATACTAAATATAATAATGAATTATAGTATTAATAATATAATATACCAATTAATTATGAAACTGAAGTTATAAACATAAATTATATTGAAATTCATGTTTTTTAAATTACATTTAATACAATTATTGAAATTATAAACATAAATTATATTGAAATTCATGTTTTTTTAAGTTACATTTAATATAATTATTACTACATTTGGAAGCATTCTCACTTTGTATCTCTTTTTCTCTTCCTGAGGTTTCTTTTGAGGAGTTCATTAGTTTGGTGGTGCTTTGATTTCTACGAAGAGGAAGTGTGGAAGTATTCGTCCGGTGTCATAGTTTCAAAAGGAAAATCCAAAATTTCATTTCCTTATTTAATTTGGATAAGGTAAGTCGATTTTTATTTGGGTTTCATGATTTATTTAGTTGGATTTTGGTAACTTATTTGTAATATTTATTTTTTTATTTTGTAGTTATTTTCTTTTTAAATTGATTTTAGATTTTTTGGTTTATTTCATAAATGTTGTTAGTGGTAAAAAGATTTGTCTTATTATAAATAAAATGATTGTTGGAGAATGACAAGAATGATTACAAACTTTTTTTTTTGAATTTAATAATTTTCAGATGGATTATTTTGCATTTTTAAGTATGTATTTGATTTATGTATTAAAAAGTCAGTTAATTTACATAAACGAGTAAATTTTTTTTTTAATTTATGTAAAGGGGTTTGTTTTTTAAATTATTACAAAATTGGGTGAAGTCATAAAACGATTTTGGAACTAGTGTCAGAGAGAAGTCTTTATTGGTGTGACCACTCCTACCTTTTTTTAGAGAAGTCTTCACACCAATGACGACTTTAGTTTTTTTTTTCTTTTTATCTCAACTGAAGTCGTATTTGGAATGATGACTTCAGATTATTATTATTTTATGAAGTTTTTGAAGATTTCAGTTTGATTTTTTTTCATTATAAACTTCTTTTAATTTATTTAAATGTATTATTAATTTGTTTAAAGTAAAGTGATATATAATTTTTATTCTACTATATTTTAATGATTTATTTTTATAATTAATTTAATATTTAAAAATAATTTAATTAATTGAATACATGATAAATATTATTATAGTAATAAAATTGAAATTACTTAATATAAAAAATTTAATAGAGTGCAAATAAATAATACAAAATGATACACCCTTGTCTATATGGACAATTTCTCTGACTGTGACCTTCATTACAATAGTAAGAACATTTCTTTGGCTTACTCTTTGTTGATTGATCCATTTCATTACGGATACGAGTAGTAGTTGACCTTTCTAATTGCTTACGACGGGTCTAGAATAAAGTTCAAGCACGTATAATTTTAAACAAATTATAGCCTAATAAAAATTACATTACTTTACTTTAAACAAATTAATAATACCTTTAAATAAATAATGGAAACAAAGTTTACAATTAAAAAAATAACAAACTAAAGTGTTCAGGTCTCTGACTACTTCATATTTAAAAACAAATCTAAAGTAGACACTCTTAATACGACTTCGGTTCAGATACAACAAAAAATCAATATAATTTAAGAAAAGGTAAAAGTTGTCAGATCCTAAAATACGTTGTAAATAATTAGCAAGACCAACTACTACTCGTATTCATAATGAAATGATCAATCAACAACGAGTAAGCAAAAAAGAAAATGTTCTTATTATCGTAATGAAGATCATAATTGGAGAAATTGTTCATATAGACAATGGTGTATCATTTTGTATTATTCATTTGCACTCTATTTAATTTTTTATATTATGTAATTTCAATTTTATTACGGTAATAATCTTTATCATGTATTCAATTAATTAAATTAGTTTTAAATATTAAATTAATTAAATAAAAAATAAATCATTAAAAATAGCAGAATAAAAATTATATATCACTTTACTTTAAAAAAAATTAATAATACATTTAAAATAAATAATAAAAAGTTTATAATTAAAAAAAAAATCAAACTGAAGTTTACATGTCTCTGAAAAAATGTAGAAGTTATCACACCAATGACGACTATTTATATTTGACACATTTCTCAAAGTTGTTAATAATCTTACAACTTCATTCAATTTTATAATAATTTTGAAAACAGACCCCTTTCATAAATTAAAAAGTAAATTGATCGTTTTTGTAAATTAACTGAAAATGAGAATACCTTCACAAACTTTATGAAAGAGTGCACAACTGGTACAGGAAGAAGAAGATAAGAAAATTAAAATGGAAAAGATAAGAGCAAACTAATTTCATAATCAATTTTACTTTATAATAATGGTCTATCCAAAGGGATGTTAAATATTTCTCTTCTGAGATTATGTAAGGATGTGAGAGTTTTTAAAATGTCCAATGGTAATTTTCTAGTTTCACATTTTTTTAGGAGCATGACATTAATTTTAGGAGATTTCAAGAGTTTGGGTTTGGACTTCTTGATGCACTTTTTGCTATATTTTTAATTTATTTTGTTGACAAAAATAATTTTAACTTAAACTAAAACAATTTTAATCATGTGTTCAAATTAATTTCAACTTTTTCATTTTTTGCAAGTGTGTTGTAAAAAAAAAACACACACATTATATTCTACCAATAATTAATGAATCATATTAAGATTTTTAGTTTTATAATGTTGGAGTATGACTTTGCTGATCATTATCCTAATGATGTCAATTAATAAACATTTACATTATCATGTTAAACACTTTCAGTCACTACTAAAAAAATGGGTCAAGTGACTTCTATATTTTCACTACAATGATTTTTTTTTCGTTCAAGAAACTTTTTTATATTGGAATAAGTACTCCTCAGACAATAGTAAACAAAACCATATTATACATTTTTTTAAAATAAAAATTAATGAACAAAATCATATTATACATATTTTAAATAAAAATCTAATGTTAAACTTTATTGTCATCCTTGGCATCTCAATATATCATTTGACGTCACATAAAAATATTATTAAAAACAAAAGAAATGATACAAATAACTCATAGGAAAATCCAACCAAAGCCATGAACAAAAAGAACTATAAAACTATACACTAGCTAAGTAACTCTATACATAGAAAAAGAAACCTATTATGATAAAAGTTTAAATTTATAGAAGCCGACATAACCTGTATATCATTTAAACAAGAAAAGATTCCTGAACTTGCAAACTTATATAGACACAATGATTTTTTTCTTGAATATGTGACGCCTTAAATTCAATATCTCTACAAAACCATATTAGACATTTATTATATGCACAAATTTGAATTCTTAAATAAAGCATTCTGAATAACATTTTTAGAAGAAAGTAATTTCTTTTATCACTCAAGATTGTACACTTAAAAGCTTTAACGAACATTACAAATTTGTTATAATTTAGCATATCTTTAAGCCACGTGAGAACTCTAAACAAATTATTTGTTGTATGCTGTTAGGTAAAGTTAATATGTATCCTCTAACATTGGCACAAAAACAACACTTATTGCTTTCTTTTGAAAAGAATCTAATAAAAAGACTAAGAATCCTGTTTCTGCTACAGATTTGGCACATTATTGCTCACGGGTCCCAAACAAAGAATAATAAAAGGATGAATCCGTTCACTGCCTGTAACACACAACGAGAACATGTGGGATTTGTTAATGCTAATGCATCTGTCTTTTCACCCTCGTTGGATTGCATGGACACAGTTGTCATTGATATGTGTAAAGGTTCACGGGAAGCATTCTAATACAAGATAAACCATCTCTTAGCTTATGGAACAGTCTTTGAATAATGCAATAAGTCTAGTTTTCTTGAAAAGTATAAAGTGTAGTTATAATTGATTGGTAATGTTTGTATTATTGATATTTGACAGGCACAAAGTGAGAGTTGTCATGGATTCTAAGATTGTTGCTGTTTTTCAAGTTGTTACATTTTGCATATGTTTGGCTGCTGCAAATTCAGTTGCTTTCAGTTACCCTGCAGTTTTCAACTTTGGTGATTCAAACTCAGACACAGGTGAACTTGGTGCAGCTATGGGATTTTTAGTTGCCCCGCCCAATGGAGAGAAGTACTTCAAAACCCCATCTGGGAGGTTCTGTGATGGACGTCTCATTGTGGATTTCCTTAGTAAGATTTTAATCTTTCATGAAATTTTCATACAAGTACTGCCACTAGTATGAAATATGCAAATAACAACAACAGTTTAGGTCGATTGAAGCGAAAATTTGGATTCTATGTTAGTTTTTCAGTTCTATTGTGTCTTTAATATACACTTTTGGACTGATTGTGATGTTCTAAAAGAGATTAAAAAGAAATTTAATATATCAATGTCAGTCTATTTTTAATGTTTAACAGTACCAAAAAACCCTGCAAAGAATCTGAACTTCCATCTAATGTTACAAATGTGAGGTAACTAAGCATATGAAACTGTGAGGCTTGAATATCATCCATGCAATTGTGAACAGATAGCCAAGTGAGCAGCACCATATGTATCATTTTCATTGACATGATAGTTCCATGTGTTGCTGTTGGTTGTTCAATGCAGTGGATGCGATGAAATTGCCATTCTTGAATGCCTACATGAATTCTGTGGGGTTGCCAAATTTTCAGCGAGGATGCAACTTTGCAGCAGCAGGTTCAACCATCCTTCCAGCCAATGCAGCATCTATCAGTCCGTTCAGCTTTGGGGTTCAGGTATATCAGTTTCTGAGATTCAGAGCTCTGTCTCTTCAATTGCTTCAAGGTATTTGATAAATTAACGAACTATGTTCTTACTACTTCTGGTTTCAAAATCTAGTTTTCTGTTTATCCGTTCATTTGAAGGAAAGTGATCTCAATAATGTTTCAGGAAATAAATCTTATCAGTACGTCCCTTCTGAAGACTCCTTCGAGAAGGGGTTATACATGTTTGACATAGGCCAGAACGATCTTGCTGGTGCGTTTTATTCAAAAACATTGCCCCAGATACTGGCCTCAATTCAAGCAATTTTATTAGAATTTGAAACTGGAATAAAGGTTGATAGCATAACACTATTTTCTCCTCAAATTTCATTTCATTAGTTCCATAAAAATAGTTATACTGAACTTAACAATCTCTCTGTGATGTGTGAGCTAGAAACTGTATGATAGCGGGGCAAGGAATTTCTGGATACATAACACGGGTCCACTCGGATGCTTGCCTCAGACTGTTGCCCAATTTGGCACTAATCCATCAACGCTTGATGAACTAGGATGTGTTAGTTCACTCAACCAAGCAGCCAAAGCCTTTAATATACAGCTTCAAGCTTTTTGCAGTAAATTGAAAAGCCAGTATCCAGATGCAAATGTAACACATGTTGACATCTATACCATAAAATTAAACCTTATTGCAAACTCTTCTAAATATGGTGAGTGTAACTTCAGAAATTTATTTGTTGCCTCATCTCAATTCCAATTACTATTGATTTCACCTTTTTTTGGGGTAATGATTATTTATTCTCAATAGTCATAGATGTTAAATTTTGCAAATCTTGAACTCCTCGCATTATATGAATACAAAAGAAAGACTAATACGAATTTAGATTTTCTGCTGAGTTCTTTGTGCTGTCCTTTTGCTGAACCTTCAAAATACACTGATAAACAATGAGTCTGAAGGTCCGGTAAAGGAATAATACACAAAATTCAGCACTGAATCTAAACTCGACTAACACTTAAACTGCATGATACTTGATGGGAATTCACTGCATCACAATTCTGATTGCAGCAAAATATCCCAGTTATCTATTACATTCAAAATCGATAAAATTCTAGAATTGTGTCTAAGTATGAAGAATATAGGGATCAGGATAGGCCAATATGGCATTATTTCTTTTATAACAAACACTAATAAATTTCTGTGAATATATGTTTGCAGGGTTTAAACACTCCATTATGGCATGCTGTGGACATGGAGGTCCACCATTGAACTTTGACAGCAGAGTTTCTTGTGGACTAACAAAGATCGTGAATGGGACTGAAATAACAGCAAAAAGTTGCAACGACAGCAGTGTGTACATAAGCTGGGACGGAACTCACTACACTGAGGCAGCAAATGAACATGTGGCATCACAAATTCTCACTGGAAACTACTCCACTGGAAAATAAACCCCTATCTGTTTATTGTTTTAACAATGTCATTCTTTGGGTACTGTTTTAGTGAAACGAACAACTGATTGTAACCTTGAATGACACATGACCTTACAAAAGGAATATGATTCAAGATCAAATAATAAAATAAAATGACTTTGTGATATGGTCAGTGAATAGTTTCTATGGAGCTTATCATACAAGTAAAACTGAAAATTGATTTAACTGAGGTTATGAAAGTGATATAAATCTTCTGTGGTAAATTGACATATAGATTATTAAAAAAGACGAAAATAATAAGTACAAACGATTTTTTTTTTCTCTATAGTGAAAATTAACTTATGCAGATGTCAAAATTTGTCTTTTAGAAGAATAAACATAAGAGGATCAGCTTCTTTAAGGGGGGATTAAAGTATATCCATGAATGCAAGTACAAAAGCTAGGAACCCTTGTTCTACATTAGATTTATTGAAAAAGAAAAGGCACTTTGGCAAGAGTAGTACTGGAAAGAAATCCTTCTACCTGACTTTAAGAACCCAACTGGATTACAACATAGCCACATGCATATACTTTGGAATTAAAATTTTCAAGAAAAAACTCTCATCTTATTCTTCAGCTTTCCCAAACTCAATTGTAAGATGAGCATGGTTACAACTGCATATTATACATCTGAATTTAAAGAGTAAGAATTTGAAAGACAGATCTATTTATATTATTCTATTTTTTGGATACATAAGCATAATATTGTGCCATCGGAACAACGAATGCAATGACCAACAAACCTCCAACAACCAGAGTGAATTGTCCACGCTTTTGTTCTGTCTCTTCCTTGGTCTTGAAGTTAGACTCACGTTTGTTGTCTTTAAATGTAGGCCCACCAGGATCTGGAAGGCCATCAATGGCAGCAACTAGACGTTTAGCAGTGCTATAAATAGCTTCATTGTACTTCTCATCCGTGGCCAAAACTGCATACATAAACCACACATAGGTAGTTTTGTACCCCTCCAGAAAATAAAAATGATTACTGTTGTTTTTTAACCATTGTAATAGTTAAACATATCTTTAGTCTTGTACATGTTCCGTAAAGCTCACAGTAAAAGGCAATGGAAAACAAGTGAGTAATAGTGAAGTATCTCTGTATCGTATAGTATATGGATTTCTTACATCAGGGAATGAAGGCAAGCACAATTACCAGTGAAGCAGAATACAGAGAAAAAGAAGATTAGAAATTTCCTCCAAGGGCCAGAAAGAACATATTCTCAAGACATTCTCCCCTTTCATCCCTTCTCTCTAATCCTTATATACTGACTTCATTCACCAGATGAATTCCTTCAACGTTTGACCGACCCTCCTCTCACGCTCACTTTTTCTGTTAGCCTTGTTGTGTATTCTGCTACTTTCTGATACTTTCAAAGGACCACTGAATGTTTCTGGTATAGCTGTAATTCGACCAACACTAATTCAACTTCCTCAAACTACAATGGAATACACTTTTTATCAACAAAATTTCTTCATTTCATGTTGAGCCTTAAGCAAATGAGCTTTTAGCTGAGTGAAGGCTAAATCTCATTTTTGCAAAAGTCTTGTAGGGAGGGTGGATCATTGTAGTTCAATTGGTTCTGGGTAATGGTTGGGGGATCTCTGCTACACAACTCAAAAGGTAGTCATGCCAATGCTATATTGGAAGGAACTACTTCACCAAAATTCTGCGCAAGGAAGTAGCTTACTCCATTCCCTTGATTCACTACGAAGCATACATCTCTAGACACCTATTGAGGCCTCTAATTGTCCATCACTTCGAGGGTGAAATGTTGGGCTCATGGCATTGAACAATTATTGCCAAAAGTTGCTAGTGAAGACTCTGTCACAATCGGATGATACTGATTTTCAGGGGCAATGCAATTTCACAATGTGCTTCATGAATACTTTAGTAACCTGATTGCTGGTTTAATTGGTTTTGAGTTTGTGAAAATGAGCATATTTAGTCAGTTGGTCTAACTACAAAACAACTGTAACGCCACTAGAGGGAGGTAAACCAACAACATCCATGGCTAAGTCTTCCTAAATTTGGGAAGGAATGGGAAGATGTTGCAATAGACCAGTAGGTACCACGTTATTCGTTTTAGCTTGTTGGCATAGGAGACATTGTTGCACGTAGTTCTTAATGTCCCAGTATATGCCTTGCCACCTACATATCCAATTTGAATAAGGTAGATTCCAAAAACATTCTCCCCTTTCATCCCTTCTCTCTAATCCTTATTAGTGTTAATGTCATATACAGGATGATTTCCAGTTGTTTGATACTATAAAAGCTTTGTGTATGACAATTAAATTCCTGTAAATAATATTACAAACTTGCAAATACCTGGAAGGTTCTCCGAGACAGTGGCATCAAGGATATTTTCTCCCACAGCTTGGACAAAAGCTGGACCACCAGTGACTGCACCTTCTTTCTGACTGGTGATAAGAACCACAATACCCTTGTTGTTGCCTTCTTCTACAGAGGGATACCAACGCTCAAGGACTTGGTCAGCATACTCAAATGCATCAGCTTTGCTCTGCAATTACCCACATTCATACAATAAAAGCATTTCATTTAGCATTTTGTTTCATGCTCCATTCAAGAGAACATGGACAAAGTTGCACAACAAGCCAAATGCTTCTTCACAGAACATCATGCGGAAATATGAAAGAGAGTTTAATTATATAACCACATAATTGTGTAACTAACCGTGAGTTTTCTAACAGTGATAAAATTGATGTGGAAGTTCTTCCTTGACTCCAAATCAGACAATAACCGCTTCAAATCAGACTTGGTCACCCTACTAAGAACTCCTGCATCATCAACCACATAAGACTCTTGGGGTGGACCCTCGTTAAGCACATCAAACTCAGATGCCAGAGCATTGCCACTGAACAAAACTGGGCTAAAGTTGAGGGCCAAGGAGATAGCCAAAGCTGCTAGGCCCTGTTGAGCATGAGCCAACCAGGTTGTGCATGAAGGTTTAGGAGATGAAGTTTGGTTCTTTCTGAGACTGGAAACAATGGGTTTGGAGCAAAACAGAGAATTTGACTTGGGTTGGGGAGAGGGAGCCAAGAGAATTCTTGAGGGTGAAGGTTTGATGTTGAGGAGTGGAGAGAGAGAATGAGGAGGAAAAATGGCTCCCATGATGATGATCAGCAAGGATTCAATTGCAGAAGGCTCCTTCTCTTCCACATCGTTCCTTGTCCTCTGATTTGGTTCAGATTTCGGGTGGTTTCGATTGGTTGGCAGTGTTTGAAAGTGGATAACGTGTATTAGCCATGTGGATCTTTTGGTCCACAGAACTAGAAATGTTCAATTTTTTTTATATTATTTTCCCTGATTCATAAATAAAGTTTACTACACTAAATAAATTAACGTGGGTTTGCTCTGATTAACTAGTTATTTTGAGTTCTGAATTTTCAGCATTTGTTACCTATAAACATAATGTCTTCTCGAAACAGTGTTCAAGCATAAACGGTAATTTTTGTTTGATCATGATTGTTCCTCTGTGAGGATAATGTTCTTAAACAAAAGATACTTATTACAATGAATCATGTGCCCCTGAATTGGGTAAATTTCAAAATCAATTTATTTTGGCTGAAACTAATGATACCGTTGTCTCTATGCACTTTCTTTCATGGCCATTCTTTTATCCAATCTCTGCATCACCAACAACACCAAACCCTTCTTCTCTTTCACCTCAAAACCCATAATTTGTGAGGCCAAGAACCTCACTTCCAAACGGAACCTTATCCTTCAAACTTCTCTTCTCAGCATTGGCATTGGCATTGGCCTAACTTCTCAAGTCTCAATTGCGCAATCGTCACCTGAAGCGGTGCCGTCGAAATCCCTTCTCTCTGGCATTGAAAACACGTCATCTTGGTTTCAGTTCTACGGTGATGGGTTTTCCATTCGAGTCCCGCCAGAGTTTAAGGATATCATGGAACCTGAGGTGCACTCTTAACTACTTTTCTCTCTCAATTTTAATTGCAATCACTGAGTTACTGAAAAGCAAATTAATTATTTATTAGTCAATTTTTTTCCGTCTTCAACTCAGTATATTGTAATATAGAAATTTACAATTGATAAATGATTGTGAAGTGTGTAAATAGAAACTTGAAGGTCTCTACAGCTTTTAGTAATGAGAGGTTTGCTCAACTCAGTTGAATCCAGTTTTCAGTATGTTGGAGTTTGATGTAAATTGTAATAGTTAGTTAAGTCATTTTTATGGTTGAATTAGTTAGTCTTATTAGTTGAATTGAAATTGTACAAGTATATATAGCTGATTGATCAGCGTAATGCACCATAATAGTATTCATTTTCAGTTGCATGTTAGCAACAATGTCATTGAAGGTTTTGAAACTTCGTGAAGTTTATTTGAGTGAGATAATATTCCATTTAATTGTAGGATTTCAATGCTGGAGGGTCTCTTTATGGGGACAAGGCAAAAGCAAAAACATTTTCAGCACGGTTTGCATCTTCCGATGGGTAATTTTACATTGAATTCCCAGCAATTCCACATTTTCTTGCAATGCACTTGCGTATTTTTGGAATGAACAGGAGCATGTTCTCTGCGATTGAAACAGATCTGAGATTCTAAGTGTTGTTACTCGTCCAACCAATCAACTTAAAATCACCTTCTTGCAGGTAATCAGGCTGTCAATGACATTTATTATACACATGCACACTTCTCCCCCAAATTATATCAGTAGGGCATAAAATTCACCATGGCTGAGTAATTAGTAAAAGATTAGCGAGCCATTTGCTATTTGTACATCAGAAACATGATGGGTCTGCTCCAGCTTGGGCTTTAGATTCTGTATTGGTTTGGTTCCTTTCTAGTTCAATGCTGAGTTAGCATTGAGCTCTTTCTTCTTTGAAGTTTTTCCTTTTTATGAACTTGCACTAGAGCTAGGAACTTTTTTCTCCTGATGATAATTTCATAAAGGATGGAGAAACTGGTTTAGTCCATATAATTCATTATCATTTTACTTCGTCATGATTTCACTATCAGAACATATGAACAAGTCACTGTAACTGAGATTATATCTAGTCCTGTTTCATATGCTTGATGAGAACTCCTCAAGGAACTAACGTATTCTTCTCTGATTAGAGCAGGCTCAGAATATATCTGATTTAGGTTCCCTGAAGGAAGCTGCAAAAATATTTGTTCCAGGTACAACTTGTTTAAACGCCTTCATGTTTCTGTAGGTTCAGAATGAAGTTAATTTAATCAAGGTTGTTATCTTTATGTCGTTGATTGTTATATCTAACATTTAGTTCTTGAAACTGTATCACCTGCTTTGTTGCTCTTTCTGGTACTTATAGTTCTTGGTATTAGTATTTCATTCTTCGCATGATATGCATGCAGGAGGGTCCAAACTTTACTCTGCAAGATCAATAAAAATAAAGGAAGACGAGGGTTTTACGTAAGTTCATTTTAAACTTTACTGAAACTCAATGAACCAAAACTTTTCTCCTTTTCAGAACAAAATACAAAAATTAGTCATTTTCTTTATATTTCTAAATAACTAAAAAACAGAGGTTGTCTTAAGAACAGAATAGCTAAAAGTAAACAGCATTCATATCCTTTCCCCCAATGTTTGATAGATTACTCAAAATGCTAATGTAAAAAAATTCTGGGTGTGAATTAACTTTTTAAGCCATTGTTATTTCATCTGGAACCAACCCTATTATTGTGTCTCTATCTATAAAATTTAATGTTTCTATGGCATCAAATTCCAATGCAATATTGGCTTTTACAATTCCAGGACTTACTATTTCTATGAGTTTGGTAAAGATGACCAGCACGTAGCTATGATGACAGGTGTCAGCAGTGGACAGGTTTGTTGCTTCATCCATTTACTGATATAATTAGCCAATACCAGTAGAGGAAATTTTCTTTTTTTTTTTCTGTGGTGATACACATCGATCACTTTATATTTTCGCCAACATAAATTACAGAAAAGTAAGATACCTGGTCCTTATTATATTCTGTAGGCTTTTATTGCTGGAGCAACTGCACCACAGTCGAAGTGGGACAGCGATGGTGTAAAGCTTCGTTCTGCTGCAATATCATTAAAAATTTTGTAGCCATGTACTGAATTTTTTTAGCTGGGTATGTCACTCATAATTTCAACACCTAAGTGGTATGATTTTTAATATTTTAATCTAGTGTAATATTATATGCTATTTTAAGTCACAACTGGTGATGTAGGCCATTGCTTTGATAAATGTCTAATCAATCTATTCTATGGGTTGAACAATGATTTCTTGTCAAACAACTTTTCTAGCTTCTATTCCATAATAATGTTTTTCTTTTTTTCTCTTTCTGATTTCAAGCAGTTCTCTATTTGTCGCCTGCATAACTGCAAAAACCTTAACATCTTGGACGCTTTCAGCTGCCCGTCAAAGCTGAAAAGAAATTAATAACGCATTGGACATTAAATTAACATTAAGCAACTGCTTGTACTGATTAGTGAACTTTTTATCTACTAACAATATCATGGGAAAAATACATTTTTTTAGTTACTGAGATTTGGAATAGATGAACTGGAATCTGGTTGGTGTTAAAGGAGAACCTGGGACAAATTCCAAATTTTTGAAAGATTGTATTATTGTTCCGTTAAAATGATTTGAAGTAGCTGGGATTCAATAATGACGTGTGAAAGTATGATTGGAAGGTACAGGAAATGGGATAAACTTCTGAGACATAGTGTGTTTTGAGAACCAAACTTCCTTTCGAGGTGTTAAAAAACATAATTTGAGTCCTAGAGGTTCAATTAATTTTATCCAAAATCAATCATTGTGCAGATGAAAAAAAGTTATCAAAATTGTTTGTTGTTGGTTCTGTTCTGATAATGGACTCAAAAGAACAAGATACATGCTAATTTATGACCTCCGTTTTGCATCACATGGCATAATTAGGGAAAAGGACTAGATTACCAACTAATATGTGTGACACTATAAACGTGAAATGAGAAAAGGAAATGCAAACAGCAAGTCAGTTTAGTGCCTGAATGTTAGGTTTCTCTCAATATGCAGAAATAGTTAAAAAAAGAGAGAAAATTATGACTTGCAGTTTGTTGTCACTTCTCAACGTTACCTAATATGTGCTATCCTCCACGTTGTGACAAAATGTATATCACTTTCCAAAACTCTCAAACGAGTTTGATATTCGTCGGTGTATAGAACCAAACCACACGGAGCAAATTTATATATAACTCACCTCAGTAAACATCACCACTGTCAGAAAGGACAACAAACTTATTAAGTACTTAACCTGAATGCTCGCAATGGCTTTATTACTGCCACCGTTTCATCTTTCAACACCCTATCTCAGCACAAGCACCATTGTGGCTCTCTGTGTATTCTTCACTCTCCTAGGCACTTGTGTCATCATTGGCCATCTTCTGGAAGAGAATCGGTGGGCTAATGAATCCATCATTGCCCTCCTTCTGGTACACAACACTACACACTCAACTCATTTTTCTACTCTCCACGTTGGTACATACATGCAATATTGTGCTTCTAGAGTTTCTATATTAATAAACTATGGTACATTTTGCTTGGCTTGCTTAAAAAATTTGCAGGGGTTGTGTGCTGGAACGGTTGTGTTGTTTGTGACCAACTTTCAAAGTACCAAGATTTTAATATTCAGTGAAGACTTGTTCTTTCTTTACTTGCTTCCCCCTATTATTTTCAATGCCGGGTAAGTATGCTTATGAGTTTTTGTAATAATTAGCTCTAAAATCATGATAATCTTATTAAGAGCACACCTTATAAAGTGCCAATATGTATGCATAGACGTTTACCACTACAAATAAGGTTCTGATCTCAAAATGTATTTGATCTAGTGTTTCTATCATCTATTTTTCTTCTTGTTTTTTCTTTGTTGTTGTTGTTGTTGTTAACCCAACAATTGTCATTTTTCAATATCAATTATTTTATTCATTATTCATTTGATTTTTTGTATAATTTCAAATGGTATGTAAGTTTCCAAGTCAAGAAGAAACAGTTCTTCAAGAATTTCACCATTATACTGCTCTTTGGAGTCATTGGAACAGTTATTTCATTCTGTCTGATATCTGTTGGTAAGATCTCCTTTTTCTGGTAATCTTTTTCAGTTTCAAATCGATTCATTTCAGACTTACTGGTTTGTCAATTACACAATCTATGTGGAATGAACGTATTAAAGACTCCATAATTTCTTCTACAACTTCTCTAGGTGCCCTTATGCTCATTCAATGGATTGGAATGGCTAACCTTGGCATAAAAGATTACCTAGGTGAGACATAGTTTTTGGTTTAGAACAATCTCACTCACTATCCCTTAATCTAATCAGCATTGTCCTTCTATTCTGATGACTGTTCGTGCACCGTGCATATGAAGCCATCGGTGCCATATTATCAGCAACGGACTCAGTTTGTACATTGCAGGTACACTCTAACATTGGTGGAGATACAATCTGTATAAAGTAAAATAGTTGACACTGTAGAAGGTTTTTACTGTTATTTAATCACAAGTAAACATTAAATTTAGGGTCTTTCACAATAACTACATTAGAAATCATACATACCCTGATTTTTTATGTACAGTGACAGAAATCGAAATTCAAATCTTCATATATCATCACTTAAATGCCTTCCTTTTTCCATTCTTGTGTTGAAGGTTCTGAATCAAGATGAAACACCCTTGCTTTACAGCATTGTATTTGGGGAGGGAGTGGTAAATGATGCCACGTCTATTGTGCTTTTCAATTCGGTCCAATCCCTTGACTTCAGCAGCTCCAATTCTATGACAGCCTTGAAATTGTTGGGGACCTTCCTTTACCTCTTCTGCACTAGTACTGCCCTTGGCATAGTAGTAAGTTTAACTTTAAAACACTCTTTAGAGCAGACTTTCAGGGAGCCAAAACTATGCCATAGTGAGAAATTCTGTATGTTAATGTAAGGCAGCATATTAGTGCTTTTTCTGTAATCACCTGTCTCATAGACATGAAATATTTGCTCCATGAAACCATTACATAGATATGATTCAACTGCTCCATTTATGAGCAAACAGAATTAGATATACTATTACTTAGGTGAGCTGTTTTTCAAACAAAATTAAAGTTTCACCTCAGTAATACATAGTTATTCTGATAGGAGAGTAACACCAACAATACTTCAAAAAAATAGCATTCAACTTTCATCCAATTTTAAATTACTAATTGTTGAGAGTGGTGAAGCAGATTTATTCTGACTTGCTGTAGATGATGACTTTTTCAGGTTGGCCTTTTAAGTGCTTATATTATGAAAAAACTCTACCTGGGAAGGTGTGGTTTCCTTCCCTCTGGTTTACTAATCTTTCAAATAGCTTCCTCTGTCTTAGAAATTTGTAATTTACAGTTAGAACCCAATTACAAACTTTTATAATAACCCAATTACTAAAATTTTGAATTATGTGAACCTGTTTATGAAACTGTAGAATGGTATAATAGATTAACAAATACGACTTGTACTATATTTGACTGATGGTTTTGTGCGATCTGTCTCATATAGTGCCTTTCATTTGCAGGCATTCTACTGATCGTGAACTTGCACTTATGATGTTGTTGGCATATTTGTCATATATGATCGCTGAGGTACAAAACCACCATCTACAAAATGCATATTTTGTTTTGTTTACTTTCACTTCAATCTTTAGGTTAAAATATATACTCAATCCTTATATATGGTACTTACTTTAATTTGATCCTTGCATAACTAAATTAAATCCACGTACCCAAGGTTATGAAAAAGACTATAACAATAAAAAAAAGATCAAACATTTATACATACTGAGAGTAGTTTGAAAACTTTTGCATCAATATTGAATTGAAAATGAGGGCCATACCAAAAGTATATGTAGTTTTCATCAAATCCTCATTAATTTGTTACCACTTACCAGCGATAAATACAGTATCAAGGACAATGTGTTATTCAAATACTTAACATAGTTTTTCCAAGTTCCAACCGGGCAATATTCCTTAGGGAAGTGTGGCTGAAGAAAATGACATTATGATATGACAGACAAGGTAAAAACAGTGGAACAATTACTATCAACAGAGGTTTTTTGTACTTGAGTGTTATAAATTTTCTGCAGAATGGAAAAAATATTCATTAGTAGTGTATCATAAATGCAGTTATTTCACTTTAGAAATTCAAGATGTATATGTACATATGTGTGGCTTCTGCAGCTTTTGAGTCTCAGTGGGATATTGACTATTTTCTTCTGTGGCATTGTTATGTCACACTACACTTGGCACAATGTTACATTAAGCTCAAGGACAACAACCAAGTAAGGACATGATCTCTTAACTCTTTTTAAAAGGGAAAGATTAATATACATTAATGTTAGTCAATCCTGAGAAATTCAATAACAATCACGTAGTTATGAGATTTACCAAAACCATTTCATTCCTACAGAACCATTATTTTCTGCTCTCTTCCTTGAGTGTTACTGAGCTATCTAAACTCTGTTTTGATGCTTCTTTTTCACACAAAGATGACCAAGATAGCAGGCAAAATAAAGAAATTTTAATTAAAACAAGTGAAACAATTTAGAATCTTAATTTGAAAAATTCTTTCACTCTTTCAGGCACGCCTTTGCAACCCTCTCATTCATTGCAGAAACTTTTATATTTATATGTGTTGGCATGGATGCTCTAGATATTGACAAATGGAAAAGCAGCAAAGGCAGGTAACCAGAAAAGTCTTTTGTGTTGCACTTTAGCCAGGATTTTCAGCACCACTAATGCAACCATATATTTTCAAGGAAAACATAATATTCTACTTTAATCATTGTCATTTTCTTAACACATTACCATGTTGTTGGAGCAGTGCAGGAATTTCAGTTGCTGTGAGTTCTACTTTGTTTGCATTAGTGTTGATTGGAAGAGCAGCTTTTGTGTTCCCTATTGCATACATTAAAAATCGTATCAATACAAGAGAGAATACCAGAATTGAATTTCGTTCACAGGTGATAATTGTGGACTTATAATTCCTCAAACATTGACTTTTCAGTTGATCTCACTGAATTTCTGCTAAACTATTCAAAATGCCAGTTTATCATATGGTGGGCTGGCCTGATGAGAGGTGCAGTGACTATTGCTCTATCTTATAACCAGGCAAGTGCATGATATAAGGTTTTATGTGTTTATATGTTTGTCCATGCAAATTTTGGTTTCAGTCTTTCATTATTTTAGTTTTAATTCACATAAGTTTTAAAAGTAGTAACTTTACATATCTAGTTGCAGCTATGTCATTGCTAAATAATTATGCAGATTATTTCAAAAGAAAATAATATTTGCAAAGATCAAAATTTAAAAAAAAAAAAAAAAATTTGAGTAAATTCAGGAGACTAAATCATCCGTTTTGAATTGTAGTTTGCAGAAGCCAAGAGTACATCATCAACTCAAGACTCCGCATTAATGATCACTTCTTCCATTATTGTGGTCTTGTTCAGCACTGTGGTGGGTTTCATATAGATATAAACAGTCTTAATATCACTCAATTACTTTATTGTGAATTCTATTACTCATTTTTCGTGTATTTTACTATCATAATTTACAGGTTTCGTTAAACAGCATTATTTTGTTTCTAGTTTTTACAAAATGACATTATTTATTTGTTTTAAATTTTTTTAGGAACACATCAACCGGATTTAATATGTGGTAAACAATTATAGAATATGATGATGGTAAAATTCAGGAAATGATTACAATTGAATAGTGAAATATACAATTATGTCAGATAAATAATATGACATGCATCAAAAAGATCAAATAAAGTACTAATGTGGTTGCTTTCACTTCAAACAAACAAAAATTGTAAACAGGTATTTGGCTCCATTACTAAGCCACTGATAGAGGCTGTGCAACCAAGACATCCAAAACCACCAAGTTTTGCTTCCACTGATAACATAGAAGATTTGAGATTCCTATTGCTTGAAAATAATGGCCCCATTATCCAAAGCAACAATCAGCAAATTCAAAGGAAAAGTAGGATAAGTATGCTAATAAGCCATCCAAGCAAAACTGTTCACTACTTTTGGAGGAAATTTGATGACAAGTTTATGAGACCTGTGTTTGGTGGAAGGGGTTTTGTGCCATTAGTTCCTGGCGGAGCAGCAGAGATTTTTTGAAACGCAAACAATTTAGCTGCTTGTATTCACTTTTTTCCTTCAATAATGTGGGGCACAAACGTAAACTTATATGCACTGTATGTTTGATACATTTTCTCTCTAAATTGCCGTAAATTAAAATGAAGAATCTGATCTGAAGTTGATCAAGAGATGTACCATATATATTATCATGTAAGTTAACAAAGAAGTTTGAATGTAAAATTTTATATACACATCTAAGTCCTTCCTTACTCCATTGTGTTGAATGATCCTTGTGCTCAATGATTTCGTGAATTGTGTTAAGCGACTTCCTGTTGCTAATATTTTTTCTTAAGAGAGTCATGTATGTAGTGATTATGATTAATATAACACCAATTGCACAAGATTATATTTACCTAGCTTTTTACTGTTAAACTTTGCAATGTTCCAAGCGTGAATAAAGTTCGTTTCTTTGTCTTTAATCCTTTGAAGATGTCCACAAGGCAATAAAATTTACCAGTACTGACTCTGTTCACTGATGTGAACAGATTGACAGGGGAAATTGACAGGCGTTGACATCAGTCACTACTTTTTTAATCGCCTCATCGCAAATATATGAATCCGGAACCCCTCAAATAAAGAATCAATGGAAATAAACTGAAAGGATGATAGTAAACAAGTTTTAGCTCATCATTCAAGTTTGAACCTTAAAAATGTCTTGAGGAAGGATTTCGTTTCACCCATTTCAGTATACATTTTAGTATATAAGTTAACTTTTATTGGAAACCAATTTTAAGAGATGGGGGTGGATGAATAGTTTCTCACGAGGTTCCCCACCATGGCTAATGATGTTGTTACACCTGAAAAGTAAAAGTGACAAGATTCATCTACTGTAAAGAGCCCCTCTTACATAATACTTGTAAACCGGTTTACCAGTATTGCGCGTTAACCAATGTCTATTACTGATGTTCTGAGTCTCAGTGATTTATTCCTTTCTAGCATACTGTTTCTGAGGTAGAGCTCTCCAGCCAATATCCCGACGGTAGAAGCCTCCAGGCCAATTAACATTCTCAACAGCTAGATAAGCTCGATCACATGCCTCTTCAAGGTCATTACCCTTGGCAGTAACCCCAAGAACACGTCCCCCAGTTGCAATAAACCTTCCTTCAGAATCAAATGCGGTTCCTGCATGAAATATCTTGATACCTGGAGCAACAGCCTCAGCTTCTTCAAGATTTTCAATCACTGTTCCCTTCTGGTATGATCCGGGATATCCCTTACTTGCCATTACCACAACCATGGCAGACCCAGGAGACCACTTCAGTGATACCCCATTCAATTCTCCTCTGCATGCTGCAAGCAGAACTTGTACCAAATCAGACTCCAACCGAACCATTAAGACCTGTTCAAAATTTCAGAAGGAAAAATTATGTACACTATCCGTTAGCATAGCTTCCATGTTATTAACATTAAACAGTGCAAATGTGATTATATGTTGTTAACATAGGTTGTACACTTTGTATTGTGAAAATAAAGTGATGATTGTGCGTGTGTGCATGTGCTTGCGTTAAATAAGATCTATGATATCAATGAACTAGAAAGATGAATAAAAAGCTTTGAAAGGGTTGGTCACCAATTTGTCAATTTGCAATTTGTAAACAAATATAATGACCTCCCAAAACATGGACAATCGTAGCAAGATATTTAGACATCACAATCCCTTGACACATTTTTCAAATTAGAATGTCGACAAAAGGATTATAAAGAAAAATTGTAAGTCTTTTGAATTAAAAACTGCATATATCTGAACATGAGATGAGCTCAATTTCTCAAGCAGTCATTTTCAGTAATGCCTACAGATTTCTAGGCTATTGTATTTCAAGGGTTAACTACTTACATCAGAAAGTAAATTCATTCCAATAAGCATCTTATGCTTAACTCACCTGGCACTCTGGATCACCAAATCGCACATTATACTCAATTAACTTAGGCATGCCAGACTTTTTCTCGATCATAAGCCCAGCATACAAAACCCCAACAAACTTGGAACCTTCTGCCGACATTCCTTTTACTGTTGGGATGATAATGGAATCCATTACAATAGATTGAAGTTCCTTGGTTAATACAGGAGCTGGGGAATATGCACCCATACCACCAGTATTTGGCCCTGTGTCACCATCACCAACTCGCTTATGATCCTGAGCAGATTCCAGTGGAATTGCATTTTCTCCATCAACCAATGCAAAAAAAGATGCTTCCTCTCCTTCTAGAAATTCTTCAACAATGACACGACAACCTGCAGAACCAAAATCACCCTGCACCAGCATTGAATCAACAGCTTTATATGCCTCTTCCAGTGTCATGGCAACAGTAACTCCTTTTCCAGCAGCCAGTCCATCTGCTTTAATAACAATCGGTGCTCCTTGTTCTTGAATATATTGCTTTGCAGCAGATGGATCGGTAAATGTTTTATACTGCACTAGTAAACCACAATTAATAAAAACTAACAAAAAAAATTCTTCAGGGTGAAATTGACATAAATAAGGTCCAAGGAAAATGGAGGCACACACATTATCATAAAAATGACTTCTAAATATATTGTGACTTAATTAATAGAACAATAAAGAGCCAAATGGGCAACACTCATATTTAATATCAAGGAAACCCTGACAGGTTATTCATATCCAGAAACCAACAACATAGTTTTGACTAATCTGCTTACTAATTAGTAATTAGTATGTTACAGAATTTACAAAGAAGCTCCTAATAAGATACAATACACAGAAGCATGCGCCAAAATCATTCCAGCAGAGCTAGTATTAAATATTTATCTGGCTGATGAGATTCAAAATAAGACAGACCTTGGCGGTTGGAATGTCGTACTTGTCACACAAATTCTTCATGAAATTCTTAGAACCTTCCAAAGCAGCAGCCTCAGCAGATGGACCAAAAGTTGGGATTCCGGCTTTAACTAACTCATTTGTAAGACCTGCAACAAGTGGAGCCTCAGGTCCCACAACAACAAGTCCCACTCCCCTTTTCTGGCAAAATGAGATCACTGATGCTCCATCAGAAATATCAAGATCTGAGATGCAAGTAGCATTTCCTGAGCTAGCAATCCCAGCATTGCCTGGGGCACAAAATACTGTATCACAGGATGGTGATCGTTGCAAGGCATAGCAAAGTGCGTGTTCACGTCCTCCTCCACCAATAACTAGAACAGTCACTCTTTCTTTGAAGGAGGCACAAGGAAATTTGAAAGTAAGGAGAAAACTATCAGTAAATGTAATAAAGTGAATAAAGATTGATATATAAGACATTGAATCTTCTTGACTCTGAAACTTTAACAGAAACAAAAGATTAAATCAGTTGCAATTGTCAAAAAAATTATCAGCGACATGCATGCAGTTGTACACATTATATGATGTGCACATCATTAATATCATTGGAAATCTACATCATGTCAAAAAATGAAAAATAAAAGTCACCAATGGAAAATTATCCCTCATTGACTTGTTCAATAAAGACATTAGTTCCTATTGTCAGGCAGCAGCTTACCAATTACCCGACGCCCTTATTCCATAATAAACCAAGTGTTCACACCTCATCGGGAACAATAATTGGGGATTCAAGACTTTAAATGTGGTAAATGTAAGCTACAGTGACCTATACTTGGATGTTGATGAGAATTTCAACCGGTATTAACCAAGAAAGGGCCAACCTCGACAACTTTGAAATTTACTTCATGATACAGAGTCTCTTCGATGATTTTCAGAACCACAGAGAAAACTACAGGTTACGTTAATGTGACCATTGACCAATGACGGTATTAGAGGACAAAGTCCCTAAAAACCATAATAAAAATATATAATATCGCAATGCAAAGACGGGAATGTGTAGATAGAATAACGGCAGTGCTTACGAGAATTATTCTCTGTGTCAATGCCAACTGAAGGCGATGATTCGGAATTCTGAGCAGCACATTTGAAAACACTGTGAAATGAGCGTGAGGGTGCATCCTGGGCAAAACTACGATTAGTGGAGCTCAAATTCAAGGTCTCGAAAAAGAGAGAAGAAAACTTGTGGAAAGTTGTGTGGTGTCTGAACCCAAGTGACTTAGAAACTGCATTCTTATTGCATCCATGAAGATTCAAAGAAACTGCAACATTGAAGGTGGCGCAAGACATTCTACTGCCTGTTACAAAATTACCCAGCTTTAGTAAAAACGGTATAAAAGTGTAATCTTTGCAAGAGACGTAAAAAGAAAAAGGAAAGAAAATATATGTTTAATACTTCAAAAGCAGCCCCTTAAACTGAAATAAAACCCATTGAGTTAATTTATCAAACAGGTTGCGTACTTTGAGAAGAAAGATGAAGTGTTGGCAAAGCCAGAAGGAACAATAAAAGAAAAAGTGGATTGATGCACCCAAAATGGTTTTAAAGGTACATATGCAGTGGCACAACGCAAGGTTAGAGATTAGAAAGTAATGAAATGAATTTTACCTGCGAATCACAATCCTCCTCTCACGCACAACCAACCTTGTTCCTCAGTGTTTCTCCGACAAAAACTAGGTGCGCCGTCTTGTGTTTTTCCCCCTTACCCCTTCAAAAAATTACTGGTAGTATTATTAAATGTAAAAAAAATGATAAAGGTAACTATCACCACCTATTAAATAAATTCAAACGCTTCCTCTCTCTGTCAAGGAGCATCTATTATAAATTCAAGAGTGATAAATATTTACTGCTACTGCAAACCAATTAGAATTTTAAAAGTATTCAAACCAAATATAAAGTTAAAAACTAATGTGGTCACCAATTACATTTAAGATGTCCATCTTTATTATTATCTTAATAGATATTTTAAGTTTTATTTAATAAATTTGAAAATGATAAATATTGTGTATATAAATAAAAATATGAGATATTTAAGAACATTATGAATATTAATCAATCAATAAAAAAATCTAAATATTAAAAGAATATATAAAAAAAATCAAAATCTTTGTTATCAACCAAGTTCATTACTTTGGTTATAAATCAAAACTAATTATAAATCATAAGATTTGAAAATATATCAAAATATGGAATCTCCAAAATTTAAAAAATATATCAAAAATTATTCATTATAATTTAATTTATTCAAGTACAAATGATATATTTTTAGTGTTTTCATATTGATTTAATGCATGAAATCCAATTCTAATGAAGTTTTTACCAAATATTTTAATTTTATTGATTTAATTTGCTTTTTATAATTTCAAATTATTTTATAAACAAAGAAAAAAAAATATTTTTCATTATTTTAAAGTTTTTGTCTTTAATTAGTAAATAATCATAGTTTTTTCTAAACAACATAGTAGTCGTTATAATAAATTGTTGCTATTCTTGTTAATTATATGAGATTATAATATCAAAATTTATGCCACAATTATAAAATTGACTGACAAATGGATAACATATATGGAAATAATTGACCATATGAATATCTCATATTATCCCACATATCATATATTTGAAAAAATTTCAACATTTTCCCACTTTGTCCATTTATCTCATTATCAATCAATATAAGAAACTAAACACAATGATCATGGTGACGGATCCTTCAAAATGAGTATTATCTACCATGTATCACAATATATCAAGTATCCCCTCAAAAACTTTTAAGTATAATGAATAAACTACATGTTTATTCTAGGTCAAACGAAATTTCTCAAAATAAACAAATATGTACAAACAAAATGAGGAAAATCTGAATAAGAGTTTTATCAAAGTAAAATTAATGATTGTTACAACATGGAACCAAGTTTCTTTAGCGTTAATGATCCTTCAGGGTGTCTGCTTTAAGGGATCTGAACTAAATTAGGAAGATGGATTTTAAGGAGACCTCAAGATTCTCATTCTCTAAATTTTTTAAGAGATGCAAAACCATGATAGATTCAAAACAAGTTAAGGTATTTAACATTGCTATGTTACCAAATGAATACTAATGCGAAAAAAGAATAAGGATCAACCTTCTATCACTATCACCAGTATCACGAGAATCTTTTAATGTGTTCTTTAGTTTCAACCCTTTACTCTCTAAAGTTGATGATACAATATATTATATAAGAGAGCATATTTATGACCCAAAGCATAAAGCAAATGTGGAATTTATAGAGCTTATAGAGCTCTCCCATGAGAGAGTAATTGTCATAAAAAGTTAATGTCAATTATATAAGATTATAGTATCAAAATTTATGCAACAATTATAAAATTGATGGACAAATGATCCACTTAAATAATTGGCTTATATTATCCCATATATCACTATCACATATCTGAAAAATTTTCAACAATTTAGACATATTAAGACAATATTCCACCTTAGTTCATATGGTCGAATTCAGCCTTGTATCACTTTGTTCCTAATGCCATATTTTATACTTTTTCAACCATACTTTTCACACGGATAGATATCATCATTTAGAATTCTATGAAACAAACTATCCTTTTAGTTATGCAAAAGGTCTTTTTTTTTTCTAGTTTGTTTGAGAGAACCAACATTAGTTGATAGTCTTTCAAAAGAATTTATTGAAAGAGTAAATAATAATAAGATATAAGTCTAACTTAAATGAACTTTAATAATAAGTTTATAAATTTTATTCATTATATAGTATTTAACTTTTTTCATTTTAACTCAACGTCACTTACACTTATGTTTCCACCATATATATATTTACTAAATTTAAATTATTGATTTAACAATATATCCAATAAAATTAAAAAAAAAAGTATTAGGAAAAGATGTTATATATATATATATATATATATATTCACTTAAGATGAAATTGAAATATAGAAGAAATTCAACATTCAAACGAGTTTATAAGATTCATATATATTACTTAATAATTTATTTAATTAATTTATGAATTAGTTGGAATCTGATGTCAACTAATGCTGTATTAATAAAAGGTCTAATTATTCACTTATTTCAACCACTACCAGTATCTATAAAAGACCTCATCACACATATTTCCTTCCATTATAGAATTTTGAAAGATAAGATGCAAAGGATAACTTATTTCCTCATTTTGAGAATTGAAAAAGGCATTGAACAATGTCTGGTGCAGAGCAACAACATTAGGGTATATTCTCTATCACTCTGCTCCTTTTTCATCCAATTATTAGTTAGTGTCTTCTTTCTATTCCATTTTCACCATTTTCTTTTCGTTTTCCTTTCCTGGAGTCACTATTACTTTGTTTATACTTTTTCATCAAAGAAAGGAATCAACAAATCTTATCTATATTTCTTTATTAAACTGAACTCAACCCATTCAAAATTTTATTCTCGATGATTCTCTTTTTATGTGCTTATTATTTCTTGGAACTGCAATCCAAACCTAATGTTCATGTCTTGGTATAAGTGGCACCTACCAAAAAACCTCTTGCTTCAATCTCGTCCTTTTGTTAACAGACAAAATTTTAAATCAGAAGAGAGAGACACAGTGTGAGAGGGTAGGAATCTATCAATGCCACTCTCCCCAACAAGAAAAAATACAAAGGTCTTTGGAATTTTATGAAATACAACGATAACCTTCAAGAAATAATCATTACATTTTTTAGGTAGGTATGATCCGTTTAGCTAGATGTTCCAGATGAAAGAAAGATGAAGTATTTAAATTATGTTTGACTTTATTTTTAGATAATATAAAATTTATCGAGTATACCGAATTACAAAATATTCAAATTCTATGTCCGATACCAATAGAATTGATATATAAGAATGATGAGAAGATAGCAATAGAATTTATATATAAAAATGATAAGAGTAATGAATTCAAAAAGTGTATAAAAATGTGGGTTAAAATATTATTATACTAACATAATAACATGCGGTTATATATATGTGTTATATCTAGGAGACTCTAATTATATAAAATAAAATATTAAAATTTTGTATTATAGATATAAAATAATTAAAAAAATTTGTAAAAGTAAATATATTTATCTTACTCAGTGACATATTCACTTGTTATTATTAGTAATATTATTCTCTTTTGCTTAGTTAGCTGAAAATATAGATTTTGAATTTCACTTCTATAGAAATCAAATCAAATTACACTATAGAATAAGGTGTACACTTCATTCTACATATATCTAATTTTATATTCTGATATGTTCGATCTTATCATAAAAAAATGTTAAGTTTAAAGTATATTATTTTAAAAAATTTAAAAAGAGAGTAAAAACAAGAAGGTGAGGTACATCATTCATTTCAAAGGACATTTGAAATTAAAAAAAAAAAATCATGATGTTGGTATGGGTCAATTTTCAAGTGAACGTTTTTATTTAAATCCTGGGGGAAATTAATCTTATTATGTATGGATGAACTTAATCGAATAAAATTATTTTAATAAAAAAATATCAATGGTTTACGTTAAGAAAAACGACAATTGAAACAATAAAATGAATTAGTCATTTCGGAGAAAATCTTGCTTTAAATATTGTGATGATATAATTTTCTTTTAAACATTGTCAGACAATCCTATAGGATCTTTTTACCAGTGATTTAGAAAAAGAAAAAAAGACTGGTCTTTTTTATTATTCTTTTGAAACGATTAAGTTCCTCTAAAGGAAAAAATAAACTTTAAAGAAAGAAGTAAGTAAACTTAGTTGTTGAAAAGAAAAGAAAATACCAATATAACGTATGACATGATAATTATAAGCTATAGAATATCAAATATTGATTCTTTCATCAATATTTCAGATTACTTATTTTACATTTTGTAGGGTCAAATTTCTTTTAAAGTAACAAAAAGTATATTGTAAATTATAATGAATAATAAAAACCGCAAATTACTAACCAATATGTATAAAATGTTGAAATTTATTTGCCATGGCAAGCTTTAACTATGTTTTTAATTATTATAAATATATTAAAATTTAACCATGGTCCTTTAAAATAATTCTTCTAATCTTGGGAGACCTTAACATTTGAAAATAACAAGTACTATTTTGACATATTTAATCATTTTAGTTCAACGATCATTGAGATGACACAGCATATTCGTACAAAGTCACAACTACTAGCAATTAATGATAAAATCATTTTAAATTTTTAAATTTTGTATAAGAAATTACAAAGAAATAATTTAAAGAATAATTTAACTATAGACGAGCGGTTCAATCAATTGAATTTTTTTTTCTTTCAATCAGTTAAATAACTACGTTTTGTATCTATAGATTATAAATTCTAGCGGGCTGATTAATTGGAAAATTTATTGAAATGGGATAATTTACTTTCGTAATTATATAAATGAGCAACTTCAAAAAAAAATGTAGTGTTCGAAAAACATTTTTAATACAAAAGCGTCGTATTTTAATAAAAAACAAGAAGTTATTTATTTATTTATAAACTAGGTATACGTAAAGAATCTAAAATATTATATTTCTTTATTTATATTCATAATTGACATCATGACAAGCTATGTTTTTATATTTGGCATATTTGTTGGACTTATTTGAAATTGATTCATCAATTTCATATATGCCATATTACTTGTACTTTTTTTTATTGCTGTCATTAAATAATCAAGTCAAACAATATTTGAATGTGTATAAGAAGATCAATATGTCTTATTTGGAACACAAGGAAATCAAAATTAATAGCCATTGTAATTTATGGACAAATCAATAAATGAGCTGAATTATAAATGAAAAAATAAAAAACTCAAATAGCACAAGAAAAAAAAAAGAAATAATATCGAAAATCCTCCACAATCCTCCTTTGTCACATCATCATTCATTGAATTTAATAGTTAGGGTCATTGTTCCTCAATCTATTTGGAGATCTTTTAGTACTTTGGACCTCAAATTCACATGTTTCCCAATTGTACTTTTGTTTTTCTTCTACCACCATTTCTACATAATAAAGTTATGATTTGAAACAAAACACACTTATTTTTATATATTTTTTAAAATGTATATTTAACACATTCCCTCTAATTTAACCAAAAATAATAACAACTTGGCCAATTCAATCACCATAATGATGATGACTTTGTTTTTAAATCTATACCTATATGTAGTAGCTAGATAAATTATTAGACTAATAGTTTAATACAACAAAAGTAGCTTCCATAGAAGAGGAATAAGATCCCTAGGGCAAATGAAGGACATAAAGCTAAAAGTCAATGTAAAAATATGATCATATAGTTATTCAATGTGAAAGGTTAAATTTAATGTGTTGCCATGTGCTAATATATTAATAGTATCTTCACCATCGACATTTTTTTTTAATTACAAGTATTATATTTATAAATAAATTTTAGTAGGGTTAAATAAGATCATTGGAGGATATTTTTGAAGTATTTAACATGTTTGCATATCCAATAGGACGTTGTATAAGTTAAAAAAGTAATTGATACAAAATTACAAATAAATTTATCTTAATGAAACTATTATGTTTATGTTATATTTATGAGTCCCGTTAAATAAAAGGAGATGGAGGTTGTACTATAAAATTATATAAAATAATTAATAAATGGTATGTTTCCTCCTTAATTTTTTATTCTCTTTAATGGCCCATTAGATAAAAACAAACAAACATGTAAGGGATGGAATTAATAAAAATAAAATATAGAATATGTAAGAAGTTGAATAGAAATTAAAATATTTTAAGAGAAATGAAAATAGAGAAATAAATAAGTAGATTAAGCAAAATATAATGAAAATAGCTTGTATAGTTCTATTTTTTTTCAAATTTAAATTTTCAATTAAATTTTTCTGTGTTGTGCCTTTAAAAAAATTAAAGTATAATTTGAAATCACAGTAGAAAACAATACTAAAAAATTCAGAAAAAAATCTAAATTCATTTTTTCTCTCTGTTTTTTTTTTCATCAACCTAACATAAAATTTGGACTCATTTTTATATTTCCTCTTTATTTCTCTCTTACTAAATAGAGGATAAAGTCGAAAAATATTAATAATTTTCGAGTACATTTACACATTGATTTTTTTTAAACTAGTCCCAGATGTTAATAAAATATATCAACTTAAAAATTAAATAGATGAATACTCGTTATTTTAGAGAATGTTGACATCTAGTTTTATAACTTAAAAGGCCATCGATGAGAGAAAGTAGGACTTGATTTATATATATATATATATATATATATATTTATTGGAAATCTAAGTGTGAGACTATTTTTTCATATTGAATAAAAATGAAAAAGTTGAACATTATATAAGAATAAAGACTCATAAATTCATTGTCTTAAAGGTTTTGGATTGAGAATGGTGTCAATCTCTTATGTATGAGTTGAGTTTATGTCTCATTAGTGTTGTATCTTCTCGATAATCCTCTCTCAAAAGACCCAACAGTGGTATTATAGCCGAAGGTTCGTCTCGTTGACTGACTTAAATGAGTCATTGTATCGAAAATCTTCCTGACATTGGTACAAGTAAGGGGCACTTTGTGGTTAGCTCGTGGAAGAAGTGCGAATGTAGAGGGACTCACACGTAAGGAAGAGATTGTTGAGAATCCAAATATAAGATTAATTTCCACATTAAATACAGGTGAGAAAGTTGAGTACCAAAGACTCATAAATCTATTGTCATAAGTTTTTTTATTGAAAATGGTATCTAACCCTTATATGAGTTGAACTCATATTTTATTAATATGAGATCTTTCCTGTTATCTTTTCTCGAAATATTCAACAATCAAATCTTAAACTTTATATATATATATATATATATATATATATATATATATATATATATATTTTTATATGAGAGAATTTTACAGGGCTATGATGTGTTTTCTTTGCAACAATAATTACCTGTGGTGTGCTGTGGAAAAGGTGCAAAAGTTAGTGGACTATCAGAGAAGATTTTATACTTGTTCAGGACTTTTCTTTGTACAAGAAATTAGGAGTTGCACAATTCACTTTTCTGTAACTTTCTCAGCAAGATAGCAACTTTTGGCTACCTTTGCTGGTTGGTGGCACTCATAGTTCAAAAGGAACACATATTCAAAATGCTTACTCCTAACATACTTGAAGTAATTGTGGAAATCCTTTTACAAAGTTGGAAAGTATTCCATGAATCTATGTCATTACTGTTTTGGATTTGACCCAAATCAAAATTTTTCACTCAAATGGGGAACAGAACAAGGTTTTAAATTTGAGAAAATATCACATAATGAGATCACGCCTCTGCTTAAAAAGTCACACAGTTCACTACTACTACTACTCCTCCTCCAGCAATCATCACGATAACTCACAAACCTCCAATGCATACAAAAAGTGTGTGTACAAAATAAAGTGCATCGATGAAGGGAAAAACTTTTTCACCCAGACAATTTACTCTATCTGCTCTCAAATCACTCAGCAACACACACCTCCATTCAACAAGTTAACCGCAAAAAAGGACTTTGGTTTAATTTTTTACATCTGTTACTTTATTCTTTTCATTCTGGTCTTGGAGATCCCACCACCATCTGTAATTTTATGTTTTATTTCACCTAGGGATTCTGCATTCAACATAGTACAACAGCCTCATGGGGCCATTATTTTGCCTTCAATGTGCTAATCATTTGCATTTTTTTCTAAGTTACGAAATAATTATACACAGAATCCCTGATATATAATACATACACGTACACTGAGACACATGCATCATGGATTCAGTTCAGTATAGCCATCTTGATGGTGATGATGATGATGATAATGATGATAAAAGATGGACCCTTTATTTATTGTTCTGCGTGCAACACAATGCACAGAGAAAGGTAACCCCTTTTGAAGCTGTTTTCCGCAGCCTTCCCCTGCAATGCAACTCTACTTAGTACTTACTTGCTACAGACTACGGTGTAGGTGGGTCTCCTTCGACAGTTACAACCTTTTGCTACAAATCCGGAACAGAAAATAATGCACAACACAACTCTCATTACACAAAAAATTAGAACCTCTGATATACGTAAGTGCATGTTACTTCTGATGATGAACATGGAATCAGTTTAAAGTGATGGAGCTTTAAGCCTTTTCAATTCCTTGCTTTGATTATATGAGAGGCAATTAAAAGAAAACAAAATGGAGTATTTGATTATATGTGACAATTGCCAAATATCTTTGGCTCTCATTTTCATTCAATTTTATTTCGAGATGCTCCCAATTTCAGCTTGACACTTTGGCTTTGGCTTATAGTTGAGGTAGACAAGACCCACCAATTTCAAAGGAAAGTGGGCAAAATTGACCAAGCACTAGAATATGTCTCAAGAACAATATACCACAGAGCCTCCTCCACCCCTACCTCAGAGAAAAAGAGAAGAAAGAGAAAGAGAAAGAGAAAGAGAGAGAGAGATCAAAAGTAAGTTCGTGAGCTACAAAGACATACACAAGAAGGAATAAACCAAAAAACTTCCTCCAAGGAGTCCACATCAGTAGATTAAAAAAGGGTGAAGTGAATAGAAGTTGCAATAATTAGGTACATCTTCAAAGAGAAAAATAGCAAGAGATAATCATCCACCATGAAGTAAGGTTAAAAACCAAGTGGAGCAACCCAAATTTGGTGGTCATGGTTTCATCTTAATTCAACACTGCCTCTTGCTCAATCCTCTCCAGCGTCTGGTACACGGCTTCAGCAATATCATCAACGGATCCCAACTTGCAATCATCTTCTACCTGCAAAAACACAAAAACAAAAAACTCATCAGCACATTTTTGCAGAAGAAAATAATTAACTAAAAGTATCTCTCAAGTTTAAGGCACCAACAAAGACAAACCTTAACACTTAGAGAGTAGAGCACAACTTCACCAGTGGTGGTAACGTTTAGGTGCAAGATTGTGAGGCGCATAGTATGCAAACCAGAGACCAACTTCAAGAGTTGCTTGGGTCGTTTCTTGGATCTTATTTTGAGATTTGCATGGCTTTCCACCATGGTCACTTCTATGTCAGCAATGCCAGACTTAACTTCACCCACGTCTTCACCTACGGTTGCAGAATTCTCAGAGCCACCACCACCCCCACTTGTTGAATACTGCGGAAAGGCGAAGAACTCAGAAAAGGGCATGTTCGTTGCACCACCAGCATCAGATTTCGCCTCTCCTTCTTTCTGAGCACCAAGAAAATGCAGCCTCTGCTCAAGCTCCTTCACAAAGTTGATAGCACCTCCAATTATAGAAGCTTGATCACCCTTCAATTCCCAACCAGACCAAACAAACAAACAAACAAACAAACAAAACAAACAAAATTCAGATAAAGCCTTTTATTTTTTGAAGGAAGCAAAGAGAGAAACAAACAGGTAAGAACAAAAGGAAGAGGAGCGAAGTATACCCTTTGGATATAAGAGTCTGGCATGAGAGAGCGAAGAACAGAAAGATACTCATTCATCTGCTTTCTTCTATTGCGCTCCACAGCAATGTGAGTCATTCTCTGGTTCTCGATTTCTTCCTTGTTCTTTCTGCTTTTGGCTCTGCGCCTCTTGGGACGAGTGGTTAAGGTGGTGTTACTGGGGTCTGTGGTTTCTTGAAGTTCATTGAAGTGGGGTAAGATAGAGGAGGAGGAGCTGGTCCAATCTCCTCCATAAGGGTTGTTGTTATTATTATCTAGAAAAGTAGAGATGGAACCTTGTTCTTCTTCTTTGTCGATGTTGATGTTGATGTGTTCATAGTCCCCCCAGTTAGGTGAAGTAGCAGCCAAGAAGGTGCAGTTGTAGAAGTCCTTCACTGACCCGTAACCACCAAATGGGTCTTGTGATTGTGGAAACACCACTGCTTCCAGTGCCATGGCTCTCTCTCTGTCTCTCTCTCCCTCTGGCAAACACATAACAAACAACCTCAATACCTTCAAGAGCAAGACGATGAAGGGAAAACACCACTAGTGTTGTGTTGTGTTGTGTTGGGTCCTCTCTGCAACCAGTTTTTGCCTTATAAAGCCCCCCAAAAATGCTCACTGCTTTGCACGTGAAATACAATTAATTCAATGTTAAATACAGTAACTTTTACTTACACACTACAAAACATCAAAATAACTTATCACAATATTCAATCATCTTTTTCTTCTTCTTTTTTTTAATGAGTTTATTGATTGTGTATGATATACTTTTATACCTGTATTCAACTGAGTGAAGATTGATATGGTTTAGATATATAATTCAATAGTTATTATATGTAGTTAAGATTGAACGACTTGTCTCAGTTCGTTTGTTTTGATCGTCTAATGTTTACCCAATTATGTTAAGAAACATGTGTCTTTCTCATACCACTTGTACAAATGTGTCTCTTTGCTTTGTTAGTTATAACAGACCGGTGTATAAATAAGATTTCGCAGCTTTTTATACAAGAAAAACTTTTAATTTTCTATAATATGCAAAATTCAATATTGTTGTAATAAAAATTAACATTGAATGATGATATAAAATTGTTTAACGTTTAATTGATACATATAGAATCATTGAAAAAGAAAATATTGTTTGTGTTAGATATAATTTTAAAGTTAAAAACCAAAAACTTAAAATGTGAAGATTCGTTATAGTAGTTTTGATTTTTTTTTCTTCTGTAAGACGACCTCCGTCTATCATTCAATAACAACAAACAAAAACATCCAAACAAAATTGAATTTACTTCAGTCACTTTATTTGGAGTTCATGTTATTGAGCACTAGTGTTACATCTGGAAGCTTTCCGAATAAAAAAAAAATTGTTGAAACTTTTGGGATTACACAGTGACAGAGACATAAGTTATGCTTCTTTTTACTTTTAATTAGTGAATGAGTAAGAGATGACAAATCAGCAGAGATTAAGAAATAAAATAAAACACGGTTTTCTTTTGACGGAAAATGAAACATAGTTGCTTCCAGTAAATTATAAAAGTGTTAAAATGAGAATGAAAAAAATGAAATTGTTTGAAGAATTAAGTAAATTAGTTAACTAGGTAAAATGTGGTAGGTGTATATGATGAATAAAGAAGATGGTTAACGTCAAAGAAAATAAAATAAAAGAACACAGGCACCAGTTCTACAACAATTGCGGTCATGTCTGTATTTGTGTATGAAAATGATATGTCGAAGAACATAATGAGTTAAGTTCCCCTATACACGGAAAAATGTTGGGATTAATCATTGGTCTCATATTCTGCTTGTAGCCACTTCCATTTCAGTAAATCCTTCTTATTTTTATTTTCGTAAATAATTCTTTCCAAAATTTTCAAATTTAATTTTTTATTTTTATTTTTATTTTTCACACAATATATTATATTCTCATCTTACTAATTAGATGTTGGTGACTTGATTTAATTTTGTATTAAAACTTTATTCCAATTAAGTATACAAATTTCTGTGTTGTGATTGTCCAGTCCAGTGCCCACGACATATATAACACGAAAAGAAATTAATGAGTGATGAAAATTTAAAATTTTAATATCTATACGTTAATTTATTAGAAACAATACTTTTTCATCCATAAATTCGTCACTTAGTGTTACTCATAAGTGGGTCCCCATACTATGCTTAATAATATAAAGATTCAGTGTATCTAAAAACGCTTCAATTTGTATAATAAACTGTAACCATTTATCCTTATATCCATTTATAAATGGTTACTAAATTCATACAATAAGGTGTGAATAATCTATAAATAAATTTCAATAAGAAATTAAAAATCTAATTTATATTACACAGTGCCAAGAAATGGGCACTGGCTCTTGAAGCCATGCCTCGAAGGACTAGGGAGCAAAATCTAAATTGCTTAATTTTAAAATTATTTTTGGGGCAGTAATATGAATATAGAAGTATTAGAGAATCTCCATTATGCTGTAATATATTTATTATTCATGATAATTTTTTAACAATGTCTTCCCTTAAGCAGCTCAACTTTACCAGAGTAACACCCTCGAAATTGATTAAAATGTATAGCTCCAATGTATTAGTTTTTTTGTTAATTTTGTATTGCAAATATAATATATTTGTAAAAAAAAAAAAAACTTTTATGTACGGATCACGTGTATATTAACATAAAAAATTCTCTTCACACTTGTCGATAACATTTGCTTTGGAGACATTTCAAGCACTTCTAGTGAAAACAAAAGGTTGTTTTAATAATAATAATCGTATTTAAGATGCCAATAATAAGATAAAAGGTTTTTCATTTAAAAAAAATGTTTTTCAATAACTATTTTAAACCATTTTTTTTCCCTCTCAAAAATTATCCCTGTCAACTTTTACTTTCCAACTTCACGCATTTCATTTTATTTTATGAATTTACGTATAAAAGAATTATCTTTTATTGTACTCAAAGGAAAATGTTGAATTCGTTTTTCAGCAATAAATTTAACCAAAAAAAAACAAAAGAAAACTCATTATTCATATGAATTTTGCTAACATTACCATGACACATCCTCACTAGAACAAAAATGGAATGAAGTAGCATGTGAATGAAGAATATGTTAAGCTGTTCCATTATCACTGTCCTTTGTTTCACGCTGACAGGGAAATATAATCACAAGAACATTATATTTTCTCACAAGAAACATTGAAAAATGTTCAGCTTCCAATCCTTGGATGCACGCGACCATCAATGAACACAAGCACATGGACTTTCCCCAACACTGTGATTTGTGAGAGGAAACAACAATCTTCCATACATAAAGAGAAATTGGCTCTGTCATTGATTTGGGAATAACGCGGTCAGAAGTAAGATCAAGGAAGAAGAAAAGAAACTGAAGATTTATAGGAAAAAAAGATACGTATGCCTCATTTTACTGATAGATTTATTCAAAACATAGAGTCTATAAGGCTTAAGAATTTTACTCTCAGAGAGAAAGAGAGAGATAGAGAGTGCAGTACATTTCCATCGTCAGAATTTTGCAGAGAAGCCATGTGCTTCAAAGCAACCACAAAGCTTCCAAAAAATTCTAAAATAGGGAAAGGAAACCTAACTTTGAGCTTTTCTTTTTTTGGTCGAATACATCCGTAACCTACGAGCCTACAACTGTTTAATCTAAGTTGAATTTTGTAACACATCGTTAGAAGTTCCATGTCGACTAAAGATAAGACATTGACATCATTCTCAATCTAAAACCTTAAGATAATGAATTTATAGATTTTTATTTTGATAGGATGCTTTACTTTTTCATTTGTAGATAATGTGGGACTTACACTTGAATTATTAACAATTATAACACACATAAACTTGGTCGACAGACAGTGATGATGGTGCCATGGAAGGTGCCATTTGGTTTCTTTTGGTTACACAATGTTCAGATTCAACGTGCATGCAAACTTTCTCACCCAAATTGCTCACAACAAGTTAGAATCCATTCAGGTTAATTACACCAGAAACTTACCAATAGAGGAATTAGTATATATCAGAAACTCACAAAAAAAAAATGGCTTTTCCCCAAAACCAGATAATTAATATTGTTTAATCAGCACCACTGTTAGTATTGGCCAACCTACAGAACCATTATAAAAGAAATGTTAGACCCAACTGGCACTATCGCTTGAACGATTCAAAAGTGTTGTTACATAATAGATATATACGTTGAAAATGAAGAGTGCTAATTAACAATTAACCCAATATGTTTATTTTGTCTGTATATATGTATATATTATAAGCATGTTGCAGTTGTGAGCACTAATACGTTGATCATGTGGTTAAGATGCTTGTAACAGAGGGAACTGTGGGTCACATATTCTTTTGTGATTAATTTTAGTGGGGGCCTCTCTAATTGGGTGTGGATTTAAGAATTGATATTTTAGATTTTTTAATTAATAGGCATTAGTAGACAGTACAGTACGTTTATGGCTTGTTGTGGTTGTTTTCATGCATAAAAACAACAACAGGAGCATATGTATGTAATGTATACATTAATGTGACTGCTGCTGCATGTGTGAGGTGGAACAGTGAAGACGTATCATCACAAAAATAAGAAAATAAAATAGAAAAAAAAAACACGACATGTCGAAATATCGACTTTACTTTTGACTACCGATCGAGGTTATCCACATATTCAAGTGCAGTGGGTAGATGCAAAGAACCATTTTTTAAAATTCATTTTCAGATTACTCTCTCTCTCTCTCTCTCAACGAAATAGGCATTTTTTTTTTATATATGCATGGAATTTACTGAATTATTTTTAACTAAAACGTGAATTAGAAGAAACTAATAATCATTTTCGGGAGAGTCTGATATAGGTCTCCCTACGTAGCAGCTTTTTTTTAATGCGTGTGTGAGTGAGTACATATACTGTAATAAATAATGAATATAGAATATGTGGGGTTACATAATTTATATAATTTAGTCCCCATATCACGTTTTCATTTAATTCGAGTAAAACATCTGAATAAATTAATTACTGGATTAGTGTACCTAGTTTGAATTAATTAATTTTTCTTTCTTTTTGTTTTCTCTGTACACAAAGCTATACTTGTCGTTTTGTACATGGTGATAAATCCGAGCTTCATACAAAACAAAGTGAATATAGACAATAAAATGGCGTTGCTGGCGTCGTAAGTCATGACTTGTATGTCAAAATTATTTTTAAATATATATTGTCATTTGATGCCTTCAAAACCTCACTTCAATGTTAATTAATTAATTAAGTAATTACAAAGCTCAAATCATCAAGTATATATCAATATTACAGCGTAGAATTAAAGTAAATGGCAACCCACATATATAGGCATCATATTAATCTAAATTAGTTGGTTACATGCTACCATGCTAGGGCAAAAAAGAATCTTACATATATATGATTAATTAGCTGTGTAAAGCAAGTACCGTCCATAAGAAATTGAAGCCAGAGATCAAAGAAAATGAGATATTGATTAGGTAAATCCACACTAAATTACAACCATTATTAATTAATAAAAGTGGATGTGGTTAGGGCTATGAAAGATTATTTAGGTATTAGGCCGGTTTGATCCAGAAGCCGGAGACTTATTCTCACTGGTCAATTCCTTTGAAATAAGGTATATGGAAGCATTAATGGTTCTGATTTATACACATATATCAACTTCATTGGACATGTATATATAAATTGACGACCTTAATTTAATGTTATATCAAAGGTAAACCAATTAGGTTTTACATATGAAGATATGCGTATTTTGTCATGCATGCCATTGGGCAGATACAACGAATATTTATGTGTGTGTGTGTCGAAGTCTTGGTTTGGTTAACTCTAGGGTTCAAGTTGGATAAGTTTTGAGCAAATGCATGCATGCCGCGTCGACGAGGGAGTGGGTAAGATTATCAGAGTTGTTTCAGATCTTGCTCTCACCTTTGCTTCAGGATCACTGAGATAGGGTTAATTGAAGACTAATTCAGAATGAAGGAAAGGTTTGGAATTGGTTCATTGGTGGAATCTTGGTAAAAGATACCGAAAAATTTGTCCCTAATGAGGTTTTAATTTCAAGGATTCAGATTTTGTTGTTGCCGAAGAAAGACGAAACACACATGCCTGCTGGTCTACACTGCTCTTGTCCCTAATCAATGCCATCCTATATATCTATTAAAATTACATTAACTAATCACATATTTAATCATCACCACTTATGTTAATCTTTTGGCTTATAGAAAGAAAAAAAAAAAACACCACTGCTCTTTTCTCCTAATGTATAACAGCTCACCCTTATGTCATTGCTTATGAGAGAAACATATATAATCATGTTAGTTGATGTTTTCATCTCTGTATATAAATATATATACAACAAAAACTGCGTGTATAATATTCGAGATCCACAGTCCAAGCTTTTTGAGTCAATTATTTAAACCAAACTGGGCATTGTTCCAAGATTTTAGGATGCTGTCAGTACCTCTTGTCTTTGTGCAATTGGTGTTACTGTTACTGTTGTGGTGCTGCTAACTATTAGGTTTGAGTAAGACCATGGATTTCACCAATTGCAAATAAAATGATGTTGGTTTTTGGTTAATTGGATAGAATGTGGAAGAAAGTGATGAGTGAAAAAGGCATAATTTGGGAAAACTGTTGGAAAAGAAGGTTGAATTGATTTGGTTTCCAAAACACATATCCACGGGTATTCTGTTGTGGAACGTGAATATAGCTATAGAGGAGCAGAAATTAACTCGGCAGAGAAGAGAAGAGTGAATAACTTACTCGATATCCTTTTTGTCTTGTAGCTGGGTGTCAATATTAATGCATAGAATAAAGTGCAGAGAGAGGGTTCAAAATGACAAGTAAATGAGAGAAAAGTCGTTGCTTTATTCTCACTTGAGGAACTATAACTATAGCTAGCAACTGTGTCTGTGTGATTCATTCATACAAAAAAACTATGACCCTTTAATCCTTTTTCATGTGGGGTCCTCATAATCAATGCTTTATTCTCACCTCTTTCCATATACACACACATTAATGTGCAGACACAAGAGCAGTGAAGTGAGTATATCATCCTCATCCAAAAAGAAATTTGATGGATATTCAATCTGTGCCAATGAACCAAACCCACGTTGGTCAATTTCAGAAGCCAGTTCAGCATGAAAATCAATCGCAAAAGGTAAACACTTTCTTCCTCCCCAAGATCAATTTCAATCCTAAGAGAAAAAAAAAAAAACAGAAAAAGGGTTTTTACTCTCTAATTCTTGGACCGCCCACAATCCCTACCTACCTTCTTTACGTCTCCATCCCAAATACCTTTGAATAATTATTGTGATTCTTTATAGTGAAAAGTTCATCCACATCCAATCAAATTCTTCTCAAGGCTATTAGTGTCTCCAGGTGATAGGAAGCTTTCTCCAGTTTTCTAAAACATCATTATGCATAGTGGAATGGAATGCTCAATTTGTGTTATATATGGACCATAATTATAACCTCTTTCATTACCCTCCCACTGTAACCACACGTGCTACCTAGCAAAACATGGTTGGTATATATCCTTGTTGCTTTTCACTACCGCACCTACCATTATATATATATAACTGAGAAACTATATATAAATGTATGTGGAGAGAACCACTGTATATATAAAACAACAAATCATGATGATTAACACTCTTCATTAATGCACTAAGTTTCTCTTTCTCTCTACTGTATATATGCATGATGATTGGTGAAGGAAGAGTGAAGAGCGGGTGCATGGTTAAGGTTTTGGAAGCAGACATAGATGTGTATATAGATATATATATATAAGGTAGAGAGGTAGTGTTTGGCCCCCATGCAGACCAAACATATCTTAACCTGATTTGTTATTGCTCTGGGGTGTTTGATTGGACATAAAGGAATTTGTCATTATGAATTAGAATAGCACATGATGTAGGCATCTGGACCATACATTTCCCCAGTTGTGATGCAACTGCATGATGCTACAACATCACTATACAGTTACCTCATGTCATGGATGGAGCAGGGCAGGGACAAGAATCAAAACAACGGCTAGAGAGAAGAAAACCACCTTTGCCAAAGTGGAAACTGGTTTCGACCTTCCATCTGGTTTCTGGAAACAAACAAACACCTTCACTACCCTTCTCTTTGAGTTCGACATTGACGTTGATAAGGATGTTTCACAAACTATTTATTTAGATGTGTTGAATTATGTCACAGATACTACCAACGCTACTACCACTGCTAATACCTCAACTGTCTATACCTATATATATATCGTCGTCATCGTATTTTATCAAATCATAGATATTTTAAAACAAATACTGCATATCTCCAATTTAATTATATATAGTACAAGATGATTGTTTTATAATACAGACTTTTATAAAAGAAAGTTGTGACGATCTGTGTATAATTTTTTACTCAAATATGATTGTTTTTCGCTAAAACTTGGGTCAGTTGCTAATGTGTGTTTTTTACGCTGCAGGTATATATGCAGATGAATTAAAAATTAGCGGTTACTCCAAGCATGATGTTAAATTTTTTGAAACCTTAATATAATGAAAGCGAATGAATTACATGACCAAATTAAGATATTTGATATTATTATGTTTTTTATTTAATTTATTTTTATTTTTTATTGATATTTTTATTAGTTTTTTAAAAATAATTAAGATTTTATTTAATAATTTTGAAAAAGATAAGTATTTAGTCATTATTGTGCGAAACAAGTGGAAATTGTAGAGATTTAGAAAGATTATTAAAAAAATGGATAAAGCATATTTCTACAACATCCACCAAATAGATGTTCACTCGTCCCACGAGCCCTGCGAAAATTTATAAATAGAAGGTTTGATACAGTTGAAAATCATTCCAAAATCAATCGAAGATTCTTTGCCAAAGGCTCATTCTGGAAATTGGAGGCGTTCCTATCCATATGTAATAATCGGTAGGTAAATTAATAATTTCTTGTAGTGAACTCCCGTATTCATGGAGTTGTACATAACGTATCTTAACTCTTTGTGATTTCTTATATTCAACATATTTCTTTTTCATATTCTATTTTCAATCTTAACTGCATGATAATTATTGATTGTATATTTGTCGGTATCTAATCATTCGACACAATATTAAAACCTAAACTATAATAGAACAACCAATTGATTAGGCATGTAGACATAAAATTCATCATTAATCGGTCATTCTTAACATTCAAACTTAAGGCTTATGCAAACTTGTAGTAAGAAAAAATCTAAGACATATGTTTTTATTAATAAGTTTAGACTTGTCTCGAAGACATTAAAACTTGTTACATAGTGGTGTAAATGCTAGAGTCGGGAATTAAAAGTATATTGTTAGTGTTTTCATATTGATTTAATGCATGAAATCCAACCACAATGAAATCTTTATCACATAGAAGCTTTCACCAATTTATGTTCTTTCTATATTTTAAAATTTTTCGAACATTCAATATTCAATATTTGCTTTATCATTCAAATTTTTTACCTAAAATAATAAAGAGTCATGGTTTTCTAAACAACAAAAGTCTCTTCAAATTATGATATTTGAACTTTTCATTCTATTACTTCAAGGATTTTTTACGCTTGTCAAAATTGTTAACAAAAGCTCATAATTTTATATTAGGGAGTAAAAATAAAGTAAAGAAAATAATATATAATTGAAAGTAAAGTTCTTGGAATTAAGAAAAAACTTTAGGAATAATTTGATAGATTTAATAAAATAAAATACAAACAATAGTTTAAAAAATTAAACAATTAAAAATTAAATATATGATAATATATATATATATATATATATATATATATAAATATATAAACAATTGTTCCCTCTCTCATTTAAAACATTTGTCTCATGATGTTGAAATTTTCATAATTTTAAAAATATGAGATATATGTTAAATATGAGAAATTTATTATTTTATTATATATATATATATATATATATATATATATATATATATATATATATATATATATATATATATATATATATATGTGTGTGTATAAAAAAATATATATATATATATTATTTTTTTTTT
>Ga0214542_1001674_pt1:2500-45659 | contig 45659 bp, 28 predicted proteins | sample CNSS1metaG_FD_160096 | JGI IMG/M metagenome (GOLD analysis project Ga0214542, IMG submission 160096) | Root nodule microbial communities from cowpea collected in UCLA plant growth center, Los Angeles, California, USA - CNSS1 | ecosystem: Host-associated > Plants > Roots > Nodule... | reverse complement strand
TTTTAAATATGACAAGATCTTCTTGAATCTTTTTAGTTCCACAACAAACAAATATATCTTGAAGATATTAGATTATTTAGAAGATAATTTAAGGAGATTGCAAAGGGTTGATTTGGAAAATTAATACAAATACTAATTGGTGATAATTTATCATATATCTTTAATTAATTAATTAATTTAATTATATTAGATATTGATATTATCAACCAATTATATTTGTCAAATAGTCTACATCTCTCCAAATATTTTTAAATATTTATCTTTATCTTTATTTTAAAAGATATTTGAGAGATTTTAGAACCAAAAAAGCCCAGTCCAATTCCTATATAAAGAGACCAACTGAGAAGCAGAAAGGACAAACTCGGGACTTCGGAGTTCAGGAACCCTTTAGGGGGGCCTAATTTTGTTTCCTTTCTCTCTCTATTCTTCTTCTATTTTTATTTTGCATTCATGGAGTTCTAAACTTCTTGGGTTGATTCTATTGTAATTTCATTATGGATTCCGAGGTTAGAATGAAATAATTTCTTTGTTCATTCTATTATTGTTGAGGTTTTAATGTTGATCATATGAGTCAAGGGTTTTTTTTTTAAAAATTTAATTAAGACTTTACTTTGATTTTATTTATAAACTTTCATGTGATTGAATGGGCTTTTACCAATAATTAAGACTTTACTTTTATTAAAGGTATTTACTCTAACTAAAATTAATTGAGACTTTACTTTGATTAATTAAGTTTTTTATTTGATGAGGAGATAAAAGAATAGACATGATTAGGCATAGTAAAATTTGATTGAGACTGTACTTTGGTTGAATTTACTGTCGATAATCTAAAAGTTTCCACTTTTAATTGAGATTGTACTTTGGTTAAAAGTGAGAACGCCAACAAATTAATTGAGACTTTACATTGATTAATTTGTAAATCTACAACAATAATTAATTGAGCAATAATCTTTAGATAGCCGATGATGGATCTATTTTGAAAAAGCAGTGGAATCGACCTATTGTTCTTTATTATTGTTTCTATCTTATTTTATCTTTTTATCTTTATCTCTCATATTTTCATTTGACTAACTTTTTTGTATAGATTTTATAAGAACTAACTTGTTAAAAATCAATTTCGTGTTCGTTGGGAGACGACTTAAGGTTAACTTAACCCATACTAGTTTTTTGGCTACTTTCTTAACAATACTGAAATTGTTATAGATAAGTAGTATTAATTTGATCGCTTGACGACAACGTTATCAAATTTGACGTCGTTGCCGGAGAACACGGTTAGAATTTTTATCATTTTAGTTCTTTTTTTTCTTTTAATTTTATTTTTTGTTTATCACTAACATTTTTTTTATCTCAAATTTTTGTTTTCTAACATTTATTTTATTTTCTTTAGTTATTTTTTTTAGTTACTTTATTTTTTTAAGCATAATTTTTGTTTGATGATTTTTGTTGGGAAATTTGTGAAACTAGTTGGGAAACACTTTGGCTAAGGAAAGACAAGGTACTTAAGTTATCCATTGAGACACACCTCTCTTTCCTGGAAGTCTATTCAACAAGCTTTCAACTTATTTCTTTTCAGAAAACCTCTTTCAAAAATGAAAAATAATTTTTCATATGAAAATAATCAACAATGTGATTTTCAAGTAAACTATAATTATTATCCACAGCAACCACATGATCCATATGATTATCAGCAGCAAATTGTCACACGTACTTTTGCAACTGATTTAAGTAGGCTAACTATACGTCAACTAAACGATCTATATCCTAGATCATCTTTTTTGGAATATGAGCAACAATCCTACCATGAGCAACAACCATATTCTGTGTGTCCACTCCAACCATCATATGTTCCATTTGGTTCTCAACAACAACAACATGCACCATCACAACAAGTTGCAGCAATCAATGGACCATCCTATAAGGAAGTTGTGTTATTAATGGATGGACTGAGAGAGAAATTAGACACCATAGATGAAAGGCTGCGAGCTGATCAACGATGCAAAGATATTGAGCAAAAATGGTATGGAAATGATAAAGTATTGTATGACATGATGGAGGATGCAAGTAACAACAACTTTGTAGAATTACTTTGTACTGTTAATAACACCCTCCAATGTCATTCGAGATTTGCTAAAATCCCATAATTTAGAGCACTTCGTCAAGAAATAGAAGATATGCTTCTAAAGTTGGCCATTGGAGTTGAACAAATGTTAGAAGATTTAAGTCAGCTAATGAAAGACAAAGCTATAGAGGCCACCTTAGAAAAACTTATGAAGACGATAGTTGAGCAAAGGGATGAAATGATAATTTTAAGGAGCATGAATCAAAGGATGGAACAATTGAGCACTGATGTGAATGAGTACACGATTCAAATGTTAGATCAACCAACACCAGAATCACCTCACATTGATATATCTACTGATAGATATAATGATGCTCATAATAATATGTCTACTGATGGACATATCAATTTTGCTAAAGATGTTGCTGATAAAGAAATTGAAGATTCTCACACATACATATCTACTGATGGATATGTTGATGATGCTCAATGTGAATATAAAGTGTTATCTATTGATGATAATATGAGTATAGATGATCTTTTTGAGGAGCAAAGTGTTGCGGACAATACAATGGAGGAACCAAGTGCAGTTGAAGAGCCAACGATATTCGAAGATGCAGCTGAAGTGTAAGACCCGGGAAAAATTAATTAATTAATTAATAAATACGGGTAGAAGGCGCCTTTATGGCATTATTTGTGGCTTAATGTGATGTGGAAAAGTGCTAGCTCATGTGGTTGAGAGTACTTTGATTATGTGAGAGGACTTGGGTTTGAGTCCTATGTATGTCAATTATGTGTGGCTATTTATTTATTACCTTTTTGTAATATGTATGAGTATGGGATTGATGATGTAAGCTGTTTTTGATTGGAGGGTATAATCAAATGTGATTTGGCATAGTGGTTGTGCTTTGGCCTTAGGAGTGGAAGGTCATGGGTTCAAACCTTGGTGGGTAAAGCATAAGCTTTATTTTTGCTAATTATTAGATGTGGTGTGAATGTGAAGGGGTAAAGAAAACCTAGCAGAAGGGTAACCAATAGGTGCTGAAAAATCACTTACTAAGGAACTTGAATAGCCATTAAGCCCACACTAAAGCCAATCCCATTTTATTTTTATAACCCATTTTAAAGGCACCTATAAAAGCAAAAATTTATGTAAAGGTAAGGGTTTTGGCAATTGTGGTGGACTGCTGGAGTGAGAAGCACGAATTGGAGAGTGTGAGAAGAGTTGAGAGTGTGCAAGGGCTGGACGAAGAGGGAGAGCACGAATCTAGAATTCCTCATCTCAAACTTTAATCCAATAATCCAAGTTAGGGGAGTTGTATTTTAAGTGTGTGAATTTTATGATGTGAATTGTGGTTCTGTGTTATTGCTGTCTCGATTGGAATATGATTGTGGTGAAATTATGCATGTATAATCTGAATACTGAATGGGCAGAATGGTTATGGGTTAATGAAACTTTTATGCTTTGAGTGTTGCGTGCCAAGAAAATAAGGGTTTTGGGTAATGAAAAATGTGGATTGTGCTTTAACTGGATTATTGGGATTATTTTGGGTTTGTATTATTGCACATGTTTGGGTGTATGATTTTCCATTTGTTGGTATGAATTGGAGTGTGGTTTGGCATGATTTTGGATGGTTGGTGTGCGTAAACAGAGGGAAACTCTGCAAGTCTCGCCCAAGCGAGGTTATCTCGTCTAAGTGAGAGTTGCAGAACCTCGTTTTTGGCCTTGCATCGCGCTTCTCGCCTAGGCGAACGGGTTCTGGTTTTGAGCGACAGACACTCTTGCTTAGGCGAGAGTGGCTCGCCTAAGCGAGATCGCAAGGAAGGCTGCTCATGTTGAGCGCGACTTCTCGATCAGGCGAGGGTTTTAGTGTATTGAGCGAGTTTGGTCTCGCTCAGGCGAGACGACCTCGCCTAAGCGAGATATCGTGGTCATGTGTGATGCTTTTGGGTGATTCGTAGCTCAGGCGAGACTGTTTTGGACGTTTGGGTGAGAGATGATCTCGCCTAGGCGAGGGGATCTCGCCTAAGCGAGATAACGTGCTGTGGTCACTGTTTTAAGCTCGCTCAGGCGAGGTAAGCTAGCCTAAGCGAAACTGAGGGCTTAGCTTGGGCGAGAGGTCCCTAGCTTAAGCGAGTTTATGCAAGTTACTATGTTTCATGTGGTTGTGAGTATGTGTTCTGGTTGTTTATCATAAGGATGGATTGTATATGCATGTGGTGTGATGTTTGGGCTTGAAGGACTAAGTCCATTAGGGGGTCTGGGATGTGCTCGGTGGTTGGACACATGATGGGTATGGAACTGGTTGAGTTCCCGTCGGCTACTATTGGGCGAGGAGTCCATAGTATGGTGATTGCGTGTATGCCAGGGTCCAAGTGAGAGACTTGGATGTTTTACTATAGACGAGGAGTCTGTAGCGCAGGACTATGAGCGGGATAGGCTCATAGGGTTGGACCACGAAAGAGTTAGTTTCGTGGGAGCATAGGGAAGTCCCAAGACTTAGTTCATGCATATGACTCATGAACGACTATGAGGTCATGGTTGGGTGATTTGGAAATTATGAGTTTGTACTTATATTATTTTGGGTGGGGAAGCATATTTATTTCACATATATCTGTTTATGTTTTATTGTGCATAGCTCACTCTATCTGTGTGTGTATGGTGATGATTGGATAATTTGTTATCCGGGAGCAGATGATGTGACAGGTGAGTCAGGAGCTGCTTAGAGACGGAGAGCATGGGCCACTTGGGATTTTGAAAGAAACTTTACTGTTTTGTTTTTGATGTAAATATTTTCCATGTTAAATTTTAATATCATTTGTAAATAATGCTTTGGTACATTCGGATTATGTATGGTACTAATTATGGTTTTAAATTTCCCGCATTTTTGGGAAATAGTTATAATTAATGTGGTATTTATTTTAATTGGAAAACTTATTTATTTAAAATAAGTAATATTCCTTAGGAATGTTACATGAAGCATCAACTATTGCAACTGACTTGCTGAATGATGAAGCAGCAGATTCAACTACTTCAAGTGCAGATTTTTGCTCACAAGGTGAGATTATAAGGATTACTGATGATCCTATTAACCATCTGAATGCACCTAATGATGCTCAAATTAAGTTGAAGCCACACACTCCACACATCAAGTTTGTTGATGTGAATGATGCAAATAAGTTTTCAGTGGTGATTTTTGTTGACTTGACTGCGGAGAAAGAGGAAAGGTTGCTTCAAAAAGAAAAGAGGTTAGATTTATATTCTTTTGGAAACATTGTTGATAAAAATGTTAAATTGTATACATGTTTGTTTTTTGTTCTTGTTTTTAATTTTAAAAATATTAAAAAAATTTCAAAAATATGTGTTTTTGTTTTCTTTAATAAAATTGTACAAGCTGACTTGTACTTAAAAAATTTAAAGAAAATAAATTTTGACATATGGCCAGATTGAGCCAAAAGTCATAAATTTTTCGTCTTCTCCCCAAAATAAGTCTATCAAGGACAATTTTTGAAATAAGTGTGGGGGAGACAAACTGTAGGTAGGATTTTTCTTTTTTCTGTTTTTCAATTTTTTTTGTTTTTCTTTTCATTTAAAAAGAAAAAACTGTGATTTCTTTTTGAGAAAATTGTGAAAGTATTAACTTTTTACTAAATGAAACTTTTAAACAATATGTCTCATAAGAAATCCACCAAAAATATTTCCCCGTTTTCAATAAAACATATTGATATTGGATTTTTAGGATTTGATTCAATAATTGGGATGATCATAATTCTGGAAAAGTAAAAGTCATGTTGATATGAGTGGTTTGTTTCTATGAATTGCTAATTGAGTTGATTTGAGAATTTCTTGATTAAATCTTTTGTGAAAGAGTTTGACCTTGTGAGTCTTGAGCCTTAATGTAAAGGATGGAAAGCCATGTGCCATTCCTATTTTTTCTTGAGTGACTTGCTCATGTTTGTTTATACTCAAATATTTAGCTTGATTCTTTTGTTTTGCAACTTAGGTGAATATGCATGATTTGATATGACTGAGGCATTTCTTGTTTTCAGCTACTTGACCAAATAAGCCCACCTTGATATTAATCCATTGGTAGCCCCTTAGAGCTTTAAGCCTATTTTTCTTGTTTTAAGCCCATTGTAAACCCTTAAAAAGAAAAAGACCATGTTATTCCTTATCTTAGGAAGAAAGAAAGGAGCTAGTGGATTATGATAGGATTGGTTGAGGAATAAAGTGTGTGGGTGAGTACCTCACCCACAAATTAATAAAAATGGCAAAAGGAAAAATTGTTGATGAAAAAGTGTTGAAATGAAAAAAATAATTGCTTTCTAAAAAAAGAGAGAGCAACAAAGAAATTAACGAAAAATAGTTGCTTTTGAAATTATGCTCCATTATTCTTCCAACATTACTATTTCAAAAACCCAGAAATTCTAAAAGTTTTCCTACCTTTGCCTTGGTCCCATCATAACATGTGAAAAGTCCTCATGATCTTTGAATGCATATTTTCTAAAAGTTTGTGAATATCAGAGTCTTGTTAAGTATTAGGAGTGTTTACTTGCATGGGTATTTTGAGTGAAAACACAAGCCAAAACACTTGAGTGAATTTTGGTGAGAAAATACACATTTAACTTGAGTGTTTTCTTTCATAATTGATTGTCTTGTGAATTCAAAAGATTAACTCATGTGTGAAAAATAGAATCTTTCCGTTTGTTTATGCATGGTAACTTGATTTCTAGAATATTGATTTGTCTCAAGTAAGCTTCATTCCTTTGATCCACTATTGATGTGAAATAAAATACCTCAGAACAAGTTTTGAAATTGCTCAATTTTTCCCAGGAGTGCAAAAGGATAAGTGTATGGTTATAATAAAAAACATAATTAATCACAGTAAAGTCTCAATTAATTTTAGTTAGAGTAAATACCTTTAATCAAAGTAAAGTTTTCATTATTGGTAAAAACTCATTCAATCACATGAAAGTTTCTAAATAAAATCAAAGTAAACTCTCAATTAAATTTAAAAAAACCCTTGACTAATATGATCAACATGCACTACCAGAAAAACGTGAAATACCAACGGAGTAATTCCGACGGATTAAGATCCGTCGGTAACTGATCATTACCGAAGGAATTACCGATGGATGCATATGTTGAAATTACTGATAGACAACATCCGTCGGTAACGTACAGGATAAAATTGTTGTGTGTGTTTATCGACGGATTTACTGACGGATGTTCACCTGTTAATTTACCGACGGATCTTGGCAGTCGGTAATGTCTATTTTTTTATACGTCGATGGATATACTGACGGATCTGCGTCGTTGGTAATGTTTTCGATGAAATTAGAATTAAGAATTGGATTCCCTCTACACTTTCATTTCCAATTTCGTCTCAGCTTTTTCTCTCTTCTCTCGCGCCCACGAACCGAAAGCCACCCACTGCCAATCAACCACTGTGCCATCCCTACTCCCCAATGAGATCGATTGGAGCCATGGGTGCCTTCCACCGTCATCTGCCTTCCACCGTCGCTTGAGTCTCGTTGCGGAATCTTGCCGTCGTGGGTAGTGGAAGTTCGAGTGTTGTCGTGGAGGGATGCTGCCATGGGTAGTGGAAGCACTGACCGTCGAGGAGGAACCCTTCCGCTGTCATTGTCGTGGGTAATGGAAGCACCGGTCGGAGGAGGAGCCATTCCGTTGTCACTGTCAAACCGTCGAGGACGAGATGTACGACTTGCTTCAATTGACAATGAAATGGTTCAATTTCTCTCTACAATGCTATCTTGGTTTGAATTAATTGGTGTGTTGGTTTGAATTAATCGGTGTGTTGGTATGAATTGATTGTTGTGTTGGTATGAGATTGTTGTGTTGGTATGAATTGGTATGAATTGATTGTTGTATGAAGAAATTATTGTGAACCGTATCAAGAATTAAATTAATTGGTGTGTTGTTATGAATTGATTGTTGTGTTTGTATAAATTGAGTAATTATAGATAGAAGTGCATTTCCACCGAGAAGAACCAAAGCCATTGATTTGCCCATTTTCATAAATTGTGAGTTTGTTTACGTTTGAGATTAAAATTAAAGAGGATCTATCTTCAACTTTCACACTTTTTTTCCCATTCATCCCTCTCAGGTGCAACTATTTGCCCTTGAAGCTTCAAAAAAAGAGGACAAGATAATTGAAGAAATTATTATTATTGAATGTATTTGACCAAAATTTCCTTTGAAAATCTAATGCAATTCCATCCAACATTCCAATTCAATACTAGTGTTTAAGCTGGAAAAAATTATGTAAAAGATGTCCTAAAAATAAATTTTGAGTAACTAGGGCATGCTATACCTTAATATGAATTTTTGTGGCCTTGCAAGGACCATTGAGGTTTATGTTCTTCACTTTGAATACTCCATTTCTTGGTATAACTAGATTTGATATGCCTTATGATCCACATGTGAGTGTTTCTCTACCTCAACACAAGTTCCATTTAATGCCTCTTTGAGTCTCCAATAGCTAGTACAAGCTTTAGGGTTGAATATGAAAAAGTCAACTCATGGTCAACTTACCAAATTTTCAGCCAATTGAGTACATCTTTTGCCATTGTTTCTGTAAGTTTTGTTTGCCCTTGGTTCACTATTTCTGCATCAAAATATGCCACACAAGTTAGTCACTCTAATTCAAAGAAAAAAACATAACCTAAGTTCTTTAACTAGACTAGTTATGCATAAAGTAATTCACACAAGTTAGCTTCCACAGATCAATTTTCGTTGTCCATGTTATTCCTACCTTTTAGCTTAGTTTTCATCATTCTTATACTAATTAAATGGTGTTTGCATCATTGCTTAACATTTTCTTTGCTGATTTGGGATGTCTTAGCTCATTTTGACCATTTCTAGTTCATTTTTTGGGTTTTTACTAGGCAAATTCGAATTAGCTTGTTAATTATGAGTTCTCATCTGTTCTCAACCTTTCTTTTGATAATTGGAAGTTGTCCAAGTAGTTCTATAAGAGTTATGTGCACTAGTTTACTTAATTTCTAAATTTTTGGAGTTTTAGCATAGTTTAGTGGTAGTTTTAGGTCTTAGGTAGCTAGATTTTGAGTTGTAGTCAGTTTTAGCAGTTTGAACTGTTTTCTATTCATATTTTGCCATTAGAAACATGTTAGGATAGTTAGATTAGACTTCCATAGGTTAGCTTAGTACATGCATACACAAAAGGGTCAATTTTATAGACTAGTCTTGGTTTTAGGTAGTGATTTTTGGTAAATCATTTAGGAAATAGTTTGTGACTTAGGATTAATCCATTCGTGGAGTCCATGTCCTTACCGACGGATACGTTCGTCAGTAATTCCCGACGGATTGTTCCCTCGGTAATTACCGACGAATGTATCCATCGGTAATGACATGGACTCAGGAATGGATTTACCGACGAATAAGTCTGTTGGTAATTACCGACGCCCTTATCCGTCGGTAATAACCGGCGGACAGGACGATGGATGTTTCCGTCGATAATTATCGGTGAATTTCAACAATCCGTCGGTAAATGATTACCGACGAGCGGTTTACCCACGGATATTTTGCTGTCGAAAGTTTGTCGGTAAAACATCATTACCGACGGATTATAGCTATTACCGACGGATTCTGACCATTGGTAATTAACGTTTTTCTGGTAGTGATGCATATAGATTTAAAATCATTACTTCTTACGTGATTCAAAGATAAAAGACATAGATGAATTAAAACCTCAACAATAATAAAATGAAAAAAGAAATTATTTCATTCTAACCTCAGAATCCATAATGAAATTACAATGGAATCAACCCAAGAAGTTTAGAACTCCATGAATGCAAAATAAAAATAAAAGAAGAATAGAGAGAGAAAGGAAACGAAATTAGGCTCCCCCTAAAGGGTTCCTGAACTCCAAAGTCCCGAGCTTGTCATTTCTGTTTCTCCCTTGGTCTCTTTATATAGGAATTGGACTAGGCTTTTCTGGTTCTAAAATCTCTCAAATATCTTTTAAAATAAAGATAAAGATAAATATTTAAAAATATTCGGAGAGATATAGACTATTTGACAAATATAATTGGTTGATAATATCAATATCTAATATAATTAAATGTTGATTGCACATGATTTTTTTAAAATTAAATAAAAAATAGAAAACATAGGAAAATTAAAAAATTATTAAAACTCAAACAAACCAAGAACGAACATGTGGCATGTATTGTTCACATACGTTAACTATTTAAATACTATTAGCCAAAAGGAGCAAATTGACTAAAATTGACGAAAATTAGGACGTAACGGAATGCCCAACAAAAAATATGACTGAATTGAACAAACGCGACGAAAATGGAGACCAAAAGAGTATTTAAGTCTCTTATCTATTATATAGTCCATTTGAAAATTTAAATATATTTTAAAGTTAAATATGTTTTTATTCCCTTAAATTTCCAGCAAAATTGGATTTCGTGTTTGTCCAAAACATTAAATAATTTGTTGATGTGCTTGTAGTCACCCTGATATGGATGTAACTTTTCTAGCAAGTGCATTGGGTCAACAGTATTACAACAATGTCGTATCCACAAGGATTCGGTAATTAAATCAATAGTCTATAATCTTCTCGAGTTTGGCAATGGAATAGTAACAAGGTTTGGTTTTAGTTCATTAACATAAAAAGAGATTAAAACAAATAGTGAGAGAGGTGATGTTGATTAAGGTGTTGGAATTGAACTTGACTCCTTAACTTCATTGTATTACCTTTAATTATCTATAAATTATGTTTTTTATTTCTAATGTTCTGGAAGTATGCTTTACTTGTAGATCTAACCTCGTGTCCGAGAATTAGAACTTAAGGGTGTTAGACGCTAGATTTCCCAATCTAGGTAGAGGAACCCTTGCTTTGAGAACAAGACTCTTTAAACCAACTAAACCCATATATCCATGTCTGGTATATGCCAAGGATTGGGAGGTTTGATCGGATATAAACATTATACCATATGTCTTTACATCTAGTGTTGATGAGGTATGGTGATTGGCCAAATCACCATGGAGTGCAACACCAATCAAGTAACCAACACATAAAAACAAAAACATAATACATACATAATCAAGTGCAGTGCAGTACAGAGAGAGTTTAGAAGTTACATTCAATCCTAACTAGGAAGGATTTAGCTACTCATGATGATGAACACAATAAGAACTTGGAGTAGCTTTCCTCCTTCCATAACTTTACAAAGATTTACGATAAGAACTAAAACTATCTAAGAGTTTCTCTCTCTAAATCTAATGTACAAAACCAACATAATAGTTCCAGGGACATGCCTTGTATTTATAGAATTTTAGGTATTGCTCTAGCTTCCATCTTTGAAGTTTAGCCATGGAGGTTTCCTTCATGAGTGGGTTTCTTCCCAAGCTTAGGCAATCAACTGTGGAGGTCAGCAATGGAGGTTTTCTTGCCATGGAGGTTTTCCTTTGATGCTCAGCTTCAAATCTAGAGCTTAATGTTTCCTTGCAGTGAAGGTTTCTTAGAATGTGGTTCAACGCCAAATTTTGTTGCTCAACCGCAAGCTTAAAATTTGCTTTTCTTAGTTCATCTTTCTGGCTTGAGTTGCAACTTTTGGGACTTAGTACCAACTTCAAAATTTCCTTCATTTTACCTGCAAAAATAGCATAAATGTATTAAATTCCACTTTTTATAATTTTTCATCACCACATTTTGTATTTCTGTGCAATTAGAGTAATTTTAATGATTTTTACATTGATTTAATGTAAAATAAATGTCTAAATGATATGCAATTTAATTAATATTACTATACACTTATTAGTGGTTAACGACATTGCCATATCTATGTCCACATTAGTATGGGTTGACACATGACAATATTATTTGTCACATGAGCAAATCTTTAATGTCGTTTAATTTCGAAGATTACATATATTTATTAATCAGGTTTAAGGATGAAAATAATTCTAAGTTTGAGACGAGGACAAAATTCAATTTCATATGGAAATTAAGAAATTAAAAACACATCTAAACTTATTTTCTATAAAAGAAATGGGAGAATTTATTAAAGCTTGAAGAATTCAATAAATTTTAGAAGCATTAAATTAAGCTTAAGTTTTTGGTTGTTGTCATGTAACGTTTATATTATGATGTGGAGATATAGGACTTACACAAGGGCATCAAAGATCACGTATAAAAGCCATCATGATCTAATCGAAAACTTAAATGATGTATCTTATAATTTGAAAATTTTAGACAATTCTTCATTTGATGTCTCTAAGCATGATTATCTTATATTATTGTTTAAAACAAGGGTTTTAGTAAGTGGCAAAAATTAAGGACAATTAAATAAAATGGGACCAAAATTACAATTGAAAAGAAAGAAAGAAAGAAAGAGAATAAAGCCAAATAAATGTAGAGCACAGGGGGAAAAAATGTTAGCAATAAAAGATGAACAAGTGGAATCCATAAGCAGGAAATAGAATATCCTAATTAATTGACTGGACAGAAATAGTAATCCAACTAATTAAGGAGAAGAAAACAAAAAGAGACAAACACTAAGAAGTATCATCATTATGTTTTCCCCTCAATGAAACATAGATGCTGCTACCTAGACCCTATTCCCACAACTCAACGTTTCCCACACACAACAGAACAAGGGACCTTTTCTTTCCAATTTCAGGACCACATTGGTCACCAAAAAATAATTCCAACAACAGAACTCAACAACAATGCATGTTTTTCCAATCCAATGAAGTTACAAATTTATGGACGGCAAAATTCACCATGTACATTTTTCTTATTTCTATTCGATGTGGGAGTTACTTGTAATACTCTTTGATTTGATGGACATAGTTTATGAATGACTCTGAGAAGGTGTAAAATCTGTGATTGGACAAAAAAACACAACTTGCAATGGAAAAGGATAAAAAGGAAGAAGGGTACAAGTAGCAGAGTAATTCAGTGGCATCCAAATATAACAAAAGGAAGGTATAGACAAGAGAAGCACTAAAAACTTGTCCAATAGCTTGGTACTAAAGATTCTAAGTAACATCAGCAGCAACAGCAGTGGTGCAGTGGTGGTTGTGCAGCATTGCATCAGAATGTTAGTAGCAGTCTTTCATTGTTTCCATTTGTTGTTCTTCCAATAGCTTGGCCTACAAAGGAGGGCCCAAGAAGAGTCCCTAGACCCTACATGGTTCATCAGTAGCACAAAATGAATGAATCTTCACGTGTCACATGGACCAACAAATGCCCCACCACTGTCATATCTCCCTCTTGAATGTATTAATACAACCCCGCAAGTCCTTCTCATTCAATTTAATAACACCGATACTCGATGTTTACACTCCGACAGTAATGGATTCACCACCACCAACATCACCACCACCCCAACATAGTGAGGTAGATAGAAGCATCAGCCTTGCAGACCCAAAAACAAAAGCAAGGACCTTTTTTTCTCTCTCTCTCTCTCTTTTTATTTCACTTCCATAAATGGGAAAAAAAATAGAGCATACTTAAATTGGTTAATGATCATAAAATTTGAAACATGTCTGTCCTTAATGGAAAGATGAGGTTGTGGTTGGAACTGTTTGGAAAAGTGGCAAGATTTGTGAGATCTCTCTTTGTTGTCACTTTTCCTCTTCAAGTTGGGTTAACTATGATGGCTTCGGTTTCTCTTTTGAACAAACTAGCTCAAAAGGAATCCTCCCAAGTAAACCAGTCTTCATACGGATTCTCATAACGCAAAGGTTGACTCAGCCACCTACAAACTTCTATAAATTCTGCCTCAACCCTCTCCTCTTTCTTCACTTCATCACTTCCCCCCTTTGTTGTCAAGCTTCTCCACCCTTTAACCACCACCATGTCTTGGTGCAGAAAAATGAGATATCAACCATTTAGCCTCCTCACAGAATACAACATTCTGTTCATAAGATGCCTCATGGTTTTGTTCCTCAGTTGCTTAACCATTAGGCTTAATTTCTGTAGTTCCAGCATACCCTCTTCACTCAAAGCACTTCCCTTGATGGGACACTTCAGTTTTGAAGAAGCTGACCTTAAACATGTGGCTAGGGACTTTGGTAACAGGTACCAGTCTCACCCCATGGCAGTGCTGCATCCAAAATCAGTTTCTGACATTGCAGACACCATAAAGCATATCTGGAACTTGGGGCCTGGTTCTCACCTCACTGTTGCAGCCAGAGGCCATGGCCACTCACTCCAGGGCCAGGCACAGTCTCATGGAGGAGTTGTGATCAACATGGAGTCACTCACTGTCCCAGAAATGCAGGTGTATGCAGGAGAATCTCCTTATGTGGATGTCTCAGGAGGAGAACTTTGGATAAACATCTTGCATGAGACACTAAGGTATGGATTAACACCAAGATCATGGACAGACTACTTACATCTCACTGTTGGTGGCACTTTATCCAACGCTGGTGTAAGTGGCCAGGCATTTAGGCATGGTCCCCAGATAAGTAATGTTCAGAAGCTGGAGATTGTTACAGGTTGGTAACTGAGTGAAAAAATATATGTTGAAAAAAACCATGTGGCAGATAAGAACAAGGTCAATAGTGTCTGAACTGAAGGGGGTTAACATATAAAACAACATACTTTACATATTCCAAATAAAACAACAGCTACTATATTTGTGTATTAATAATTCACTTGAAACTGACATGATTCCCTAGTATTACATCATTTGACTTAGCTTTAGGCAAGGTAGGGAGTCTCAAGTTGTAAATAGGTTTTTGAACAAAAGCTGTGGTTTTTCTTGGATGAATGAAAAAGATGGTGTTTAAAATGACTGCAGGAACAGGAGAGGTGGTAAACTGTTCTGAGGAGCAGAATGGTGACCTCTTTCACAGTGTACTAGGAGGGCTAGGTCAGTTTGGCATTATAACAAGAGCAAGAATATTCCTGGAACCTGCACCTACCATGGTAATGCATCAAGGACAAGAATACAAGTATACGAGAATACGAGAATACAAGAAACAAGGCCTCTTGTGTTTTAATTATATACTTGCAAGTACCATGTTGTGATCATGGAGTGTTTCTGTTTTTGAGCAGGTAAAATGGATCAGGGTGCTGTATGCAGATTTCACAGCATTCACTAGAGACCAAGAGAAACTGATATTTGCAGAGAAAGCTTTTGATTATGTTGAAGGATTTGTGATAATAAACAGAACCGGTCTGCTGAATAACTGGAGATCATCCTTCAACCCACAAGACCCAGTTCAAGCTAGCAAGTTCAAGTCAGATGGAAGAACTCTCTTCTGCCTTGAATTGGCCAAATACTACAATCTGGAAGAAACCCTTGTGGTGAATCAGGTGAGGGACCAAAAGTTTCTGATTTTACAACTTTTGAAAAACACATTACACAGAAACAAATGAAACTTAACTCAACCATCTCTCTCACCATGTTGGGTTTCTTTTGCAGGAGGTTGAGAAACATTTGTCCCACTTGAACCATATCCCATCAACACTTTTCCAAACAGAAGTCACATATGTAGATTTTCTAGACAGGGTGCATATCTCAGAGGTCAAGTTGCGTTCAAAAGGCTTGTGGGATGTTCCCCACCCATGGCTCAATCTTTTTATACCCAAAACCAAAATACACCATTTTGCAGAGGTTGTCTTTGGGAACATCGTAACAGAAACTAGCAACGGCCCTGTCCTTATCTACCCAGTAAATAAATCAAAGTAATCACACAAAAAACTTTGTTTCTTCTCTCTCTTTTTCCCCCAAAGCATGCATAGCTTACATGACTTTTACTTATATAACTATATTATTTTAATTTTCATGTATCCAACTTGGTTTTGATTCCCATCTTTGCGAGACAACTTTGTTTTTGACAGTGTTTCAGTTCCTTTTGACATGTAAAGATACTGCATATTCAATGAATCTGTAAAAGACATAATATTTATTATAAGTGTTTGATATATGATGATTTATGTTATGGTTGAATGCATGCCCCATTTATTAATGTTTTCTTTGTTTTTTATGCAGATGGGACAACAGAACTTCTGTTGTTATACCAGATGAAGATATTTTCTACTTGGTGGCATTTCTTGCTTCTGCAGTGCCCTCTTCCAATGGTTCTGATGGGCTTGAACACATTTTGAGTCAGAACAAAAAAATTTTAGAGTATTGTGAAAGGGCTCATCTTGGAGTAAAACAATATTTGCCACACTACACTACACAGGAAGCATGGAGGGTGCACTTTGGTTCTCAGTGGCAGATTTTCCAGCAAAGAAAATCAGTTTATGACCCTTTGGCTATACTTGCCCCAGGCCAACAAATTTTTCAAAAATCAATAGCCTTCTCATGACGTAGCCACGTTTTAATAACGTCTAAAAGAAAATGAAAATAGCATACTATGTGAATATATTTATACAGATTTAAATAAGTTTTTGATATCTCAAGGTTTGACTCTTATTGTTTTTTTATCCCATCATTTAATAAATGTCACTTCCTTATGATAACACCAATACTTTTAATTTAATCGTAAAAATATCACAGTTATATGAAATATATTAAAATATGATGAAATATGATATTGTTATAATTAAAATATTAACATTATTATCCTGAAAAAAGTAAGTATTAGGTCATATCATATTTATTGAAGTTAAAAATAAATCATTTTATAAATACTAATTTTAATGTAAATCAATTTTGAAGGTACTAGAGACTTATTTAATATTTTTTTTATAATATTAGTTTTCTATATATGTATGCATAGTTGAAAATCTTATATTAGTTATAAATATAGTCCGAGATTACATTATAAGTTAAATTATGTCTTTGATTTTTATTTTCATTGGGATATATCAATTTAATCCTTTTTTTCCTTAATTATCTCAATTTTATTCCTATTTTCAAAAACATTATGTAATTATATGATTTCCGTTAGTAATTGTCTTTGATTATTTTTTTTACTATTTTAATTTATTTTTCTTTTATTATTTTTAAATAAAATGACATTATTTCCATTAAAGTACTTAATTCAATAATATCCATTAAGCCACCAAAGTAGTTAAATTACCTGTATTCTCATCACCTCTAACTAAAACTTCACTATTTTTGTGATTTCAAGGACATGTCTCGATCTTTGACATTGAACCTCCAACCATTTATCAAATAACTTATATATCGAAAAACACGTGAATCTGATTCACAAGCCAAGTGAAATAACGACTCATTTATTCTTATGTCACATTCTCTTTTCAAAAGTGCAACTTGTGAAAAAGAAAAAATAGTTAAATGTGCCGAAGCTATGTAATAATAGCAAACATATATTTAATTAATTCTTACATATTTTTTGAACCATTCGAAAAATTCTCTTTGATGCCTTTGTTCCACATTTTGTGAATTTGTTTTCTCCAATTCTTGTTTGTGTAATCTGATAATAAATACATTGTTATAATGAATTATATATAACCAAAATAATAGGAATATGTAATTTAATAAAATCATTTACTCAAGGAAAGGTGAGACTTCATCACAATTTTGGAAAACATAATTCTTGCTTGCTCTTGTTCAACTACATTTAACTCAACATATTTTTTTGCATGTAGTGGTTTTCCAAGTTATAGAAAAACTTTTAGGTTTGATTTATCTATTTGATGTAGATCACCTTCATGATTTCTTTCATGTCTATTTAATCTTGTCTCAAGTCCATCCAAATATCTTGAACAAAAATGCAAACACTCTTGTGCAATATAAGCTTCAGCGATACATCCGTCTGGTCGAGCCTTATTTCTTACATATGATTTGAGCCTGCGAAAGTACCTTTCAATTGGATACATCCAACGATATTGCAATGGTCCTGCAATCTTTGCCTTATGTACTAAATGAATGGGTAAATGAACCATTATGTCAAAAAAGGATGGAGGAAATATTTTCTCCAACTTACATAAGGTTAAAACTATAGTTTTTTCTAGCATGTCAAAGTGTTTAGACTCAATGTTTTAGAGCATAACTCTCTAAAACAAAAACTTAATTCAATTAGGGTCTCACAAACTTTCTTTTGAAGAACACCGCGTATTGAAAGAGGGAGAAAGCGATGTAGAAATACATGACAATCATGACATTTCATCCCCATATATTTTCCCACCTTGGACATCTATACATTGAGAAATATTGGATGAGTAACCATTTGGAACCTTCAACTCAATTAGAAATTAACAAAATGCATGTTTTTCTTGAGATGACATGGTATAACATGCATATGGATATGTCTATTTTCCTTCTTCACTCATAGTCGCAAGAACCTTTGGACGTATACCCATATAGGCAAGATCAAATCGAGAATTTATATTATCTTTTGTCTTATTTTCAAGATCCATTAATGTTCCTATTATGTTGTCATAAACATTTTTTTTAATATGCATGGCATCTAGATTCTGATGTAATTTTAGACATTTCCAATAAGGCAACTAAAATAAATGCTTTTTTTCTTCCAATTTTTGGGTAATTGTATTCCTCTTCGCTTTCTTTTCCTTGTAGACTTACCAAATGTCACCTAAATATAATTATTATTAATTAATAAGAGTAAAATAAATACATACTAATGAAAACAAATATATAAAAATTAACAAATTTAATTAATGAAAAAAAGATAACAAGATAGTTCTAATTAAATGAAAAAAATATTAATTGTTATTTTTAAAATATATTTAGTTAATACATTGTAAATTAGATACTAATTTAATTTGTATATTCAAATATACAGTAACATAAAAGGATAGTATTCAAAATAAAAATTTATTTTAGATAACTTAAAATGAAAAATAATATTATTTTATCTTTTATTTAAATTGGTTTAAATTCACATATATTATCTACTATTAATGTATAAATTTTAAAACAAAAGTATAAATAATAAGATAATTAGTTATCAACCATATCACATGTTTGTTGAATTAATTTTGTTTATTTCAATATATTATACTTGGAACTTAAATTTAAAATAATTTTTTTTATTTTAATTGGATCTCTTATTAAGGGAAATAATTTAATGTTTAAATTTTAAAAAATATTTAAATAAATGATATCTTTTATTTTAATTCTATATTTAAGAGAGAGAAATTAATATATAAATTTAACAATTATTTAAATAAATAAAAAAATAACAATATCTGAATCCATATTTGGTAGAAACAAATAATAACACTAACATAATCAAATGTTGATATGATTGAACTACATTATCTACCAATATTTAAATTTTAAAAAAAATGTAAATAAATATATCTTCTACTTTAATTCTATCTCTAAGAGAGAAAAAATAATATATACATTTAACAATTATTTAGATAAATAATAAATGAATCAATATTTGATAGAAGCAAATAATAACAACAACCTAATTAAATTGTTAGTATGGGTTAACTGTATAATTTCCGTAATGTTTAAATTTTAAAAAATATTTAAATAAATGATATCTTTTACTTTAATTATATCTTTAAGAGAGAGAAAATAATATATAAATTTAACAATTAATTAAATAAATAAATAAAAATAACTGAATCAATATTTAGTAGAAAAAAAAATAATAACACTAATATAATCAAATTATTGATATTGTTGAACTATATCATCTCCGGATAATCGCTTTCACAGGACTCCATTTTCTGGTTTCACCTCCTTTGACGTCTCACCTTCATCGGTATTTTATTTTCATCAGCGTTCTGCTCACCGTGCTTTAACTTCAACAAATTTCATCTCCAACGAAAGTCCATCTCAGATGCATTCGATTCTAATAGGTTTGTCTGATATAAATATATATATATATATATATATATATATATATATATATATATATTTAATATTTTTATAAAATTTTATATATGGTTTCTACTATGTTCTACATTTTTGGCTCAGTTTTTCTATGTTCTCACTTGAGCACTTCGTTTAGGATCTATGCACACCACGTGCTTGCCTTTATTCTTCTTTGAAACTGTTTTCTGTTTTGAAATCAGGACCTTCAACCTATCTCTCCTCTGTATATATACTTTTGATGTATTCTTCTTCAAATCATCATATTAAATAATACAATTTTAGTTTTATTTCTCTCGGCACATCTGTGGCCTCTTTTTCATATAACGTGTGATTATGCTTAATAAATTTTGAAAGTTCTATCAATTAGATTTAGCAATTGTTTTGAAATTCTTAACAAAACATTTTGTGTGAGACCCTAATCTATGCTTTATTTATTCATCTATTTATTGATTGTTTTTACACTAATAATATTTGACAACTCAATGTGGTATGATTTATTTTAAATATTTTTTAGTTTTATTTAAGTGATAGGAAAGTATGTCTAAGTATGAAGAAGAAAGACTACAAAGAATTACAAATAATAAAGCAAGATTAGAGACTTTGGGATTACCATGTTTAGCTTATCCTTTGAAATCTTTAACCCAAAATATCAAAAAGAAGAAAAAAAAAAAAAAAAAAAAAAAAAAAAAGAGGTGAAGAGGATGATGAAAAGTATAGACCCAAAGAGTTAAAAGAGTATCAATCTTCAAGTGAACAAGATGAAACTTACAATAAAAAGAAGGTACCTAATAATATTTTTACAGTAATATAAATGTTTTGTTTAACTTGAACACAAATGTAGCATTTATGTTAAATTCATATTAAAAGTGTAAAAACATAGTATTTTGTTGATTGTTTCTTCTTAAAGAACTAATTTATATTTTTCTTTAATTATTTATGTTAAATTCATATTAAAAGTGTAAAAACATAGTATTTTGTTGATTGTTTCTTCTTAAAGAACTAATTTATATTTTTCTTTAATTATTGTTTAATTTTTATTCTTACATGTGATATTATGAGACCATAAAAATTAAATTCTAGAAGGGTTAATGCCTCCAAGTCCATTAATGTTGGACAACTTGAAGCAAGTGCAGGTACATGTGTAACATGTTTTTTTAAAATTTCATTATGAAAATTGTTATTGATTGACTTTTACTCTTTTTTTTAGTTGAAAATGTTGTTAAAAACAGACGTGGACATACTATTAATTCCAAATTTCCAAAGAAAAGGGAAAAGTTAATGGTATTGGGAAAATGTTTTGACATCCAATTCCCTCCCCCCATACTTTAAGCTTTGCGGAAAACATGCAAAGTATTTTAAAGTTGAAGCAACTGTATGTTTACGTTAGAAAGCTCCATTACAAGTTATGACTTGGAAAGATATATCTGATGATGATTTAAGTACAATGTGGAAGCATATGAAGGTTAATATAATTTCATTAATTTAAGTGAAAATTTGAATTTATATATTTACATATTTGTAATGTGTTATAAAACTTATTTAGCAATTACTATTTCATAAATTTATGACTTTTAGGATACATTTGGTTTGGTGGAAGAAAATAAAGAGTATGCAATGAAACAATTGCAAAAGCAATTTAGAAATAAACACCATCATCTTTATCAAGCATACCTTCAAAATAAAGGTAGACCACATGATGTACCTCCTGAAGATTGGAATTGGTTAATACATAACAAATGGAAAGATTCTAAATTTAAGGTAAAGTTATTTTTTATTATATATCTTAAATTTGAGATTTATTTTTTGTTTACTTTTATAGTATAACATTAAATTATTTTTTTTATCTATACAAGAAAGGAGTTTGAAAAACAAAGCTAGTCGGAGTAAGCAAGAAATTAAGTCAATTATTGGAATAAAATCAATTATTCAAAAAGCATATGAAATGGTAATTATTTATATATGTGGATGACAAATATTTATATCACCAAAATCTATAACGAAGAAACTAAGTTGATTAAATAAAATAAAAACATATAAGTTAGCATAGTTACCATTTCATATGCTTTTTGAATAATTGATTTTGTTCTAATAACTGACTTAATTTCTTGCTTACTCCGACTAGCTTTGTTTTTCAAACTCATTTCCTGTATAGATAAAAAATAATTTAATGTTATACTATAGAAGTAAACAAAAAATAAATCTCAAATTTAAGATATATAATAGAAAATAACTTTACCTTAAATTTAGAATCATTCCATTTGTTATGTATTAACCAATTCCAATCTTTACGAGGTACATCATGTGGTCCACCTTTCTGTTGAAGATATGCTTGATAAAATGGTGGTGTTTGTTTCTAAATTGTTTTTGCAATTGTTTCATTGCATACTCTTTATTTTTCTTCCACCAAACATCCTAAAAGTCATAAATTTATGAAATAGTAATTGCTAAATAAGTTTTATAACACATTACAAATATGTAAATATATAAATTCAAATTTACACTTAAATTAATGAAACTATACTAACCTTCATATGCTTCCACATTGCACTTAAATATATCTTTCCAAGTCATAACTTGTAATGGAGTTTTTCTGACGTAAATATACAGTTGCTTCAGCTTTAAAATAATTAGCATATTTTTCGCAAAGCTTAAAGTATGGGGGAGGGAATTGGATGTCAAAACATTTTCCCAGTACCATTAACTTTTCTCTTTTCTTTAGAAATTGGAATTAATAGTATGTCCACGTCTTTTTTAACATGTTCAACTAAAAAAAGAGAGTAAAAGTCAATCAATAACAATCTTCGTAATGATCATTTAATTTTAAAAAAGCATGTTACATATGTACCTGTTCTTGCTTCAAGTTGTCCAACATTAATGGACTTGGAGGCATTAACCCTTTTAGAATTTAATTTTAATGGTCTCGTAATCTATAACATGTAAGAATAAAAATTAAACGATAATTAAAGAAAAATGTAAATTAGTTCTTTAAAAAGAAACAATCAACAAAATACTATGTGTTTACACTTTTAATATGAATTTAACATAAATGCTACATTTGTGTTCAAATTAAACAAAACATCTACATTACTTACCGTAAGAATATCATTAAGTACCTTGTTTTTATTATAAGTTTCATCTTGTTCACTTGAAGATTGATACTCTTTCAACTCTTCGAGTCTAAACTCTTCGAGTCCTCTTCACCTCTTTCTTTTCCCTTCTTCGTTTTGATATTTTGGGTTAAAGATATCAAAGGATAAGCTAAACATGATAAATTCAAAACCTCTAATCTTGCTTTATTCTCTGTAATTATTTATTATTTGTAGTTTTTCTTCTTCGTACTTAGACATACTTTCCTATCACTTAAATAAAACTAAAAAATATTTAAAATAAATCATACCACATTGAGTCGTCAAATGTTATTACTGTAAAAACAATCAATAAATAAAGCATAGATTAGGGTCTCATGCAAAATGTTTTATTAAGAATTGCAAAACAATTGCTAAATCTAATTGATAGAACTTTCAAAATTTATTAAGCATAATCATACGTTATATGAAAAAGAGGCCACAAAGGTGCCGAGAGAAAGAAAACTAAAGTTGTATTATTTAATATGATGATTTAAAGAAGAATATATACAGAGAGGAGATGTAGGTGGAAGGTCTTGATTTCAAAACAGAAAACGAGTTTCAAAGAAGCATAAAGGCAAGCACGTGGTGTGCATAGGATCCTAAACGAAGTGCTTAAGCGAGAGCGTAGAAAATTTGAGCCAAAAATGCAGAAAATAGTAGAAACCATATATAAGCAATTTTATCAAAATTGAAAAATACATACATCAGACAAACCTATTAGAATCAAATGCAGCGTGAGATGAACTTTTGTTGGAGGTGAAATTCATTGGAGTTGAAGTACGGTGAGCAGAATACTCACTGATGAAAATAAAATGCCGATGAAGGTGAGATGTGAAAGAAGGTGAAACCATAGAATGAAATCCTGTAAAAACGATTATCAATTTGTAGAACTATCTTAAAAACTTTATGAAAGTAACTGCTCTCAAAAGCGACAAATAAAAAGGCCTTACCGAATTACTAAAATTAACTTCATATATAAAAATTTAATATTTAACCAAATCAGTTTTATAATCATATAATTTTCATTAATAAAAACTTAATAAGTATAATTATACTGTTAATAAAAAAATCATTAATTATTTAAACAGTGTAATATATATTTTAGAAATAAGAATCAATTTTATATAATTTTCATTAATAAAAACGTAATAAGTATAATTATTCTGTTAATAAAAAAATCATTAAATATTTAAAAAACTTAACCGTATAATATATATTTACAAATAAGAATCAATCTTATTTTTAAAATATAAGATTAAAAATAATTTTGATCAAATACCTAAAATATAAATTTTATTAATATTTTAGAAATATTTCACTATTAATTTATTAAATGTATTAATATTTGATTAAGATTTAGTTTTGAATTTATCAAAATTATGATTTCGTATATATAATTAAAATTTAGTATATTTAATATTGGATTTATTATATTAAATATTTAAATTGGTATGAGATATTTGAATATAATTTTAACTGAAAATATATCATAAGATCTTTATCTCTTATTCAATGTATGATAGTAATAATTAGTTCTCGATTTAGTGAGAAGTAGTCGATAACCAATTATCTCTTTGGTTTATTTTAAATATTATTTTTACTATATTAGTTTAGATTTAAAAGTTTATAAATACTTATTAATTTTATATAGAATATTTAGTCAATTCTTTCATTCACTTCAATACTCAATTATATTTTCACTGTCTTCATTAACAACTCGGTGATAAACCCTCAAAAAGGCAAATTCAGTTTTTTCAAAAATATTATTCTTTCAATCGTCACTCATTTCTGGTAAGAACAAATGAAACTATTGTTATTTCTTCACGCAATAAGTAAATATTCGTTATTTATCAATTATATAATTTTATATGTTTTGATTATGATTTTCATTTGATTTCACATAGTGAAAATATAATATTTTTCTTGTATAGGAATGGAATTAGATAAAAAGTGGATGCAAATTATTGATAGGACAGATCCTTTAGACGAAAAAGGAGTTATTGACTTTATTGAATTTGCATTTAATGGCTTTGAGGAAGGAAAGTTACTTCATTGTCCGAACATGAAATATAGTAATATTCTTTTTCGGAGTAAAAAAATCATATACGAGCACTTGATCATCATTGGGATAAAAAAAGATTATGTTATATGGGATCTTCATTGAGAAGTAGCAAAAGAATATCATGGAGATGGTGATAAATTAACTTGTACAGATGACATTCATAATATGTTACATGATCTTTAAAATGCTATTAATGTGAAAGATGTAAAAGAAAGCAAGGAAACACATTATACAACAAGTCCAAAAAAATAAAATGAGCGACCAAACAAGAAAGTTTTATAAGGTACTAGAGGATGCTGAACAAGAATTATATCTTGGTTGCCAAAACTTCTCCAAGTTATCATTTATTGTTCAAATGTTTATTTGGTTTGAGTGCAAAAGCAATTGATGTCGTACTTACTTTATTAGCAAAAGCATTTCCAGATGGGAATAAAGTTCCCGCCTCTTATTTTGAGGCTCAAAAAAAGTTATTCGTGAACTTGGACATGATTACACAAAAATAGATGCTTGTGTAAATGATTTCATTATTTTTCGAGGTGATTATTTGAAATCAACATCATGTCCAACCTGTAAATTTCCTCGATATAAAGATTTGAATAACAAGTTACCCCACAAAGTTATGCGTTATTTCCCTTTAGCTCCAAGGTTACAACAACTATATGTATCACCTGATATTGCAAAAGAAATGAGGTGGCACAAAGATAGGCCTTTTTCTGAAGATGGGAAAATGAGACATCCAGCTGATTCTATTGCTTGGAAAAGTTTTAACTTAGAATATCCATCATTTGCGGAAGATTCACGCAATGTTAGACTTGGCCTAGCTAGTGATGGTTTTAATCCATTTGGAAACATGAGTACTTCATATAGTGTGTGGCCTGTTGTTTTAATTCCTTACAATTTGCCACCTTGGATGTGCATGAAGGATTCTTATTTCATAATGTCAACACTTATTCCGAGTCCTAAAGCTCCTAGAAATGACATTGATGTGTATTTATAACCTTTGATTGATGAATTAAAAGAATTGTGGGAAAAAGGTGTAGAAACATATGACGCGTCAATGAAAGAAACATTTCAATTACATGTATCAATTTTGTAGACTATTAATGATTTTCTCGCATATGAAAATCTATCGGGATGGAGTACTAAAGGAAAATTTGCATGCCCTTGTTGTAACGAGGATACATGATCCTTAAGTTTACCAAATGGAAAAAAAATTGTTATATTGGAAGTCGTTGATTTTTGCCACTTTAACATTCTTGGAGAAATAACGCCAAAGCTTTCGATGATACTAAAGAAAAGTATCCAGCTCTAAGACAATTATCCGGAGATGATATAGTTCAACAATATCAATATCAGATTAGTATTATTATTATTTTTTTCTACTAAATATTGATTCAGATATTTTTATTTTTTTATTATTTATTTAATTAATTATTAAATTTATATATTTTTTTCTCTCTCTTAAAGATATAATTAAAGTATAAGATATATTTATTTAAATATTTTTTAAAATTTAAACATTACGGAAATTATACAGTTAACCCATACTAATAATTTAATTAAGTTGTTGTTATTATTTGCTTCTATCAAATATTGATTCAGTTATTTTTTTTTATTATTTATTTAAATAATTGTTAAATGTATATATTATTTTTTCTCTCTTAAAGATAGAATTAGAGTGGAAGATATATTTATTTATATTTTTTTTTTAAATTTAAACATTAGGTAGATGATGTAGTTTAACCATATTTATGTTAGTGTTATTATTTGTTTCTATCAAATATGGATTCAGATATTGTTATTTTTTTATTATTTATTTAAATAATTGCTAAATTTATATATTAATTTCTCTCTCTTAAAGATAGGATTAAAATAAAAGATATCATTTATTTAAATATTTTTTAAAATTTAAACATTAAATTAAATGAGACATCCAATTACAATAAAAAAATTATTTAAAAAATTATTTAAAATTTATTTACAATTTAAGTTTCAAGTATAATATATTGAAATAAACAAAATTAATTTAACAAACATGCGATATGGTTGATAACTAATTATCTTATTAATTATACTTTTGTTTTAAAATTTATACATTAATAGTAGATAATATATGTGAATTTAAACCAATTTAAATAAAAAATAAAATAACATTATTTTTCATTTTAAGTTATCTAAAATAAATTTTTATATTTGAATACTATCCTTTTATGTTATTGTATATTTGAATATACAAATTAAATTAGTATCTAACTTACAATGTATTAACTAAATATATTTAAAAAATAACGATTAATATTTTTTCATTTAATTATAACTATCTTGTTACCTTTTTTTCATTAATTAACTTTTTTAATGTTTATATATTTGTTTTCATTAGTATGTATTTATTTTTACTCTTATTAATTAATACTAATAATTATATCTAGGTGACATTTGGTAAGTCTACAAGGAAAAGAAAGCGAAGAGGAATACAATTACCCAAAAATTGGAAGAAAAAAAGCAATTTTTTAGTTGCCTTATTGAAAATGTCTAAAATTACGTCACAATCTAGATGTCATGCATATTAAAAAAAAGGGTTAAATATGTTTTTGGTCCCTCAAGTTTCAGTGAAATTTGAAACTAGTCCCTCTTCAAAACTTTTGACCAATTTAGTCCTTCATCTTTAAAAATACGTGAATTTAGTCCTTTTAACCAAATTTTGTTAAGTTTATTGACGTTTCAAGCGCATTTCAAGAGTATTTGACACACTTTCGCTTCAATGTGAACTCAAATATTATCATAAAATGCGTTTAAAATATCAAATAAACTTAACAAAATTTTGTAAGAAGGACTAAATCCACACATTTCTAAAGATAAACGACTAAATTGGTATAAAGTTTTGAAGGGGGACTAATTCTAAAATTCACTGAAACTTGAGGGACCAAAAACATATTTAACCCTAAAAAATGTTTGTGATAACATAATAGGAACATTGATGGATCTTGAAAATAAGACAAAAGATAATATAAACTCTCGATTTGATCTTGTCTATATGGGTATACGTCCAGAGCTTCATGCGACTATGAGTGAAGAAGGAAAATAGACATATTCGTATGCATGTCATACCATGTCATCTCAGGAAAAACATGCATTTGTCAATTTCTAGTTGATTTGAAGGTTCCAGATGGTTACCCATCCAATATTTCTCGATGTATAATGTCCAAGGTGGGAAAATATATGGGATGAAATGTCATGATTGTCATGTATTTCTACATTGCTATCTCCCTCTTTCAATACGCGGTGTTCTTCAAAAGGAAGTTTGTGAGGCCCTAATTGAATTGAGTTTTTTTTAGAGAGTTATGCTCTAAAACATTGAGTCTAAATACTTTAGACATGCTAGAAAAAACTATAGTTTTAACCTTATGTAAGTTGGAGAAAATATTTCCTCCATCCTTTTTTGGCATAATGGTCAATTTACCCATTCATTTAGTACATGAGGCAAAGATTGCAGGACCAGGGCAATATCATTGGATGTATCCAATTGAAAGGTACCTTCGCAGGCTCAAATCATATGTAAGAAATAAGGCTTGACTAAAAGGATGTATCACTGAAGCTTATATTGCACAAGAGTGTGTGCATTTTTGTTCAAGATATTTGGATGGACTTGAGACAAGATTAAATAGACATGGAAGAAATCATGAAGGTGATCTACATCAATTAGATAAATCAAAGCTAAAAGTTTTTCTACAACTTGGAAAACCACTACATGCAAAAAAATACGTTGAGGTAAATGTAGTTGAACAAGAGCAAGCAAGAAATTATGTTTTCCAAAATTGTGATGAAGTCTCACCTTTCCTTGAGTAAGTGATTTTATTAAATTACATATTCCTATTATTTTGGTTATATAGAATTCATTATAACAATGTATTTATTATCAGATTACACAAACAAGAATTGGAGAAAGCAAATTCACAAAATGTGGAACAAAGACATCAAAGCGAATTTTTTGAATGATTTAAAAGATATGTAAGAATTAATTAAATATATGTTTACTATTATTACATAGCTTGAGCACATTTAACTTTTTTTTTTCACATGTTGCACTTTTGAAAAGAGAAGGTGACATAAGAATAAATGAGTCGTTACTTCACTTGACTTGTGGACCAGATTCACGTGTTTTTCGATATACAAGTTATTTGATAAATGGCTGGAGGTTCAATGTCAAAGATCGAGACATGTCCTTGAAATTACAAAATAGTGTGGAGTTTTAGTTAGAGGTGATTAAAATACAAGTAATTTAGACTACTTTGGTGTCTTGACGAATATTATTGAATTAAGTTACTTAAATAGAAATAATGTCATTTTATTTAAATGTGATTGGTGGGATGTGCATTCTAAGGGGAAAGGATACAAGAAAGACAAATATGGATTTATTCTAATTAATAGTAAGCGTAAATTGAGGACTAATGAGCCATATGTCTTAGCTAGTCAAGCTCAACAAGTGTATTATGTTAAAGACACCAAAGATCCTAATTGGCTATTAGTAGTGAAAACAAAACTACAAGATTGGTATGATATGCCAATGGAATCTACAAATGAGGTGTGTCAAGAAAATGAAGACATTGGCTCAATCTCATTGATATCTAATGTGTCACATGAGCATGATTTTCCATTGCACAAAAATGAATTAGTTCAATCCACAACTAATGAAAATCCAATGATACCTATGAAGGTTATTTTTGACGACGACGAAGAAAGTGATGATGAAAGTATTGATTTATCAGAGGATGAAGAAAATAATATTATTGAGAAAGATGATAGTGATGATTATTGATTATTATTTTATACCTTTTGTAAAGTAAACTTTCTTATTAGTTAGTTTATTATTTGATTATCTAGATTAATAAATGTTATGTATTTATTTATTTTTATCCATCTATTTAACTATTTAAATGTTATATGTTAAACTTAATTTGAAGTGCACATGTTATTTATTATATAATAATAGAAAGTATAAAAATATGAATTAATAGATACTTTAATACATTAGGATGACAAATTTAGTGATTATAAAGTGACATAGTGGAAATAAAGTATCTAGTGAAAGAACTTGGTTTCAACTCATATCGCAAAACATATTTTTCTTTTTTTTTTAACAAAAAATAATAATATAAAAAAAACAATAATAATTAATATTATATAATTATTTATAATAACAAAAATTAAATAAATTTTTTAGTAATTGTATTCTTATAAAAAAAAACTTTTATCATATTTATATTAATAAGTAATCATTTGTGACAAGTATATTTTAATCATTTTAATAAATTAAAAAATAATGACAATTTATATATAAATAGTTACAAATTTTGTATTCACGACTATTAATTACATTGTTATAAAATAAAAATAATTAACTTTTTTTTTAAGAGTTGGAATGTTATCATCGTAATAAAAATTCATATTATATTATTATTGTTATTGATTATTAAACATTCATACTTCTTTATTAATTATATTTTTTTTTAAATAAAAATAATTCTATCGCATGACATTTTTAATTATTAAATAATTATTTGTGACATGTATATTTTATCATTTAACAAATTTATGATAAATTATAAATTATAAATGATTACATATAATATATAACTAGCGACAAATTTTATATTTATCACTAATAATTTTATATTTATTGTGACAATTTTTTAATTTTGTTACAATTGTTATTGTTATTTGTGACAAATATAAAATTAGACACTAATAAAATATAATTAGTGATAAAATTTATATTTATCATTAAAATTTTGTCACAAAAGATCCTATTTCTTGTATTTCTTGTAGTGATACCTAAAGTAACTCTTAAGTAAGGCCTTCATTTCTCTTCAAAATCCATGTTAAATATGAGTATTTATGTAAATGGAAAGTTGTATTGAAAACATAAAGTCTACCACAAGCTTTTGCATCTCCATGAGAGACTATCTTCAAACATACAAAAATTCAGCAAAAATGAATATAAAGCAATTACTTCTTCTATAACTTTAAAATTATTATAACTTAAACTACTTCCTTTGATTCTTCCAAAATCAACCTCAAATAATGATAATATTTTGACTATATATTTTGTCAACTAATATCTCACATGTAGGTTGAGTATTTTTTGTGTTTGCTTGTTCTTTATATATATATATATATATATATATATATATATATATATATATATATTTTTTTTTTTTATTTTTATATAATAAAAAATATTTTTTTTATATATATTTTTGTATATAATTTTTTTTTTTTTCGATTCTTTATTTATCTCCTTCACCATTGAATAATAATGAAGTATTATGTTATGAACATATTTTATATTATATTATGTTATGAAGTTGAAATGTATAATTATTTGTTCTGAAGTGGTAATTTTATTTAGTATTTTTTATAAAAAATAATAATTTTGAAGTTCAAAATATTAAAATTTTAAAACATAATCAATTAAAATATGTGCCAAATCACAAATCCCATTATATATCGACAGAAAGTTGTGAGTTTTCAATAAGAATTTGATTAGAATATAATAATAATAATTAAGTTACTCTCAATATGATTAGTAATGAATAAACTTTTTTTTAAATAAAATAATTTCATCTCAATATGATTAGTAATGAATAAACTTTTTTTTTTAAATAAAATAATTTCATATCCTTGGTGTTCTGGGTATGGTGAAATAGGAATTATTTTGGTGTGACAAACATGCCCTTTTTCTGTGGGAGTTGACTAACGATCCGCGTTTTCTTAATCCCCTTCTCCCCTTCCCAGAGAAAGTGACACTCAAAAGCACGTTTTGAATTCCACCTTTCCACGCAAAACCAAATTGACAAGGCATTGGTGTACTCGCCCACTTTGTTTCTTTTGTTAACTTCTCTTTCGATTGGTTTACCAAACTGTTAGATTTGAGGTTTCTTGCTTGTCTTTCTTTGTGCATGTTTTGAAGAGAGAAGTGCTGGAAAGAAACTAGTTGTTGTTGCTCATTGAGGGTTATATAATCGCTTAATCTTGCCATTATTGCCAGTTCGATATTCCTGAATATTTTGTAAGATAGTTCTGTGTTTTTTACTGGATGCTGTGATTGGCGGGGTTGTTTGTTTTAGTTATAATTGGACGTTAAAGGTTCGAACTCGCAATCTTGAATGAGGTTTTTTACAAGGATTTAGGGGGTTATTAGAAAATAGAGAGATTTTGTTGGCAAATCTGTCAGAATTTGTGGGTTTAACCATTGAGGTGTTTATCGGTGTCATATTTGGAAGGAAGATGGTTGGAAGCATTACGAATGCACATTCAAATTTTTCTCTTGTGAATGTAAATGGTGGTAGTTTAGAAGAAAAGGTTGATGAGATTCGTGAGCTTATTGGGAAAGTGGAGGGTGATCCATTAAGAATAGTTGGTGTTGGAGCTGGTGCTTGGGGCAGTGTATTTATTGCTATGTTGCAGGAAGCTTATGGTAGTTTGAGAGAAAAGGTTTTGATAAGGATATGGAGAAGACCGGGAAGAGCTGTTGACAGGCCAACGGCTGAACAATTGTTCAAGGTGATCAATTCAAGGGAGGATGTACTGAGGAGGCTCATTAGGAGGTGTGCGTATTTGAAATATGTTGAGGCTAGGTTAGGTGATAGAACACTTCATGCGGATGAGATTTTGAAAGATGGGTTTTGTTTGAATATGATAGATACCCCTCTTTGCCCTCTGAAGGTTGTGACAAACCTGCAGGAGGCTGTGTGGGATGCTGATATTGTGATTAATGGCTTGCCATCAACTGAAACTCTAGAGGTCTTTGAGGAAATTAGTAAGTACTGGAAAGAGAGAATCACTGCCCCTGTCATTGTATCCTTGGCGAAAGGTGTAGAGGCTGAATTGGGCACTGAGCCTCGGATTATAACTCCCACTCTAATGATCAATCGAGCAAGTAAGATACATTTACATTTATTTTATTATCTGCTTTATTGATTAAGTGTCATTCACTCTAAAGTTTCCATTCTTTCTATCTGCATTTCAGCGGGGCAATGTAAAACGTATGTAAAGCTAAGTTAGTTCTCTTTTAGCATATTTAAATAGTTTTATTTGAATTTGTATGGTTCCGACCAAGCCAATTTCCTGTTCCTAGTTTGGTTTCTCTATTGCACTACCAAAACACTATAACCTTTTACTTGTTTGTGGAGGCAAGCCTAGTTATATGATTTCCTGTTAGTGTTTAAGATAGTCTTTGTTATAGGTGATCATTGTCTACGTAACTGTTTTCAGGAAGTTACAACAATGGTTCAGTTTGTTGTAACAGTTTTTCTTATTGTCACATTAGTGCTGCACAGTAGTCTTAACTTGGTATGCAGTCTTTGTAGAGTGTATATAATCCAAAGTGCACTGTACTGAATATTTCAGTAAGAATAAAATCTATCCTCTTTCATTTTCTCTGTGGATATTGTAATATTTCCTAACACGCTTGTGAATAAGGGAATGAAATACAACCAAGGCATAGTATTGAATAGTTGAAACAAGCATGGAAAGGTTGTCCATTGTCCTGAAGAATTTAACCATTGATAGCCTTTCTCTTGTGTCTTTTTAAAGTACCAGCATTCCTATATTTATTGATTAAAAATGGACTGACCATGTTCATAAAAAAATTGTTTTCTTTTTACCCTTCTGTCCATGTTTAGACGCTTGGTGAGAATATTGAGTCTATTTGAATATGATGTGGGAACCATAAGACCCAGTGACAACTGGAAATCTTTGTCTCACTTGCTTCTTTTCTTTATTCTTGTGTTTTTCTTCCTTGTTTGCAACATTCCTTTGTGGATTTTCCTGCTACTTAATAAAAAAATTGGCTGGTTCATGGTCTCATTAGTTGATTTGACCTATTCAGTCCGGTATTTAAAACATTGATTTGAAGGATTGAATCCTTAGTTAATGGGAAAGTAATTTGTTGTGCAAAAGAAAATGAGAAAGCACATTTTGGGACGTGCAATTCAATAGCTGTTTAGAAATAGAATATTGTGATATTGGACAAGAGATCTGCTTGCCCTGTAGCCATGGACTAAGAGATCTGCTTGGTTCTCTCAAAATACTGAGATTATGTTTAATAAAATTTAAAAAGTGATTTCCGTTCTTGATATACATCTATAAATGATGTTTGATACGTTGAATATTTGATTTTTGTTCATTGTCACATTTTGGCATTCAATAGAAAATTATGTAATTGAACCTTGTAATGGAAGAAACATTTCTGTTTGTGGGGAAAATCTTGATATTTTTTCTGGAGTGCTTATTTTTGTAATGGTGCTTGACATCCATGTTTAATCGAATTCCCATCATTGCCTGATTTACTTGCAGCTGGAGTACCCTTGGAGAACATTCTTTATCTTGGAGGACCCAACATTGCCTCGGAAATTTTCAACAAAGAATATGCTAATGCTCGGATATGTGGGGCAGGAAAATGGAGGAAACCGTTGGCAAAGTTTTTGAGGCAGCCTCATTTTATAGTGTGGGATAATGGTGATCTTGTTACCCATGAAATCATGGGTGGGTTAAAAAATGTATATGCTATTGGAGCTGGTAATTTCATCACTTTCTTCTTACATTTCTATAGATCATAAAGAACAGCTTCATAGAAGCAGTACCTAAATGCTACTTTAAGCAGGAAATAGATAATATCCGCTGTGGCTTTATTGAGAAGATAGAGCATCAGGGGAAAATATTGTCTGTGTTGGATTTTGCCCGTTGGTTATAGTGCGTGCTTGAATTGCTATTATTTGATTTGAGTATTGCAAAGGTGGGGTCCGGGGGTAGAGATGTAAGTAAGAGTGGCAATTCATCATGTGCTTTTTAGCATTGTGAAGACAATTTATATCTAGAAATCCTTCTCATTAGATAGTGGATGCATCACACCAGTGGCAATTTTTTGACTAGAAGATTTTTCGATTCCTAGTGTCTGCCATCTTGACTCTTCTTGAGTATTTACCTTTGCCTAATATCACTTGAGAGGTCTTAGAGACTAAATATTAGGTGTTTATTTATATTTCTGAGTGGTGCTTAATGTTTTGAACTTTGAATGAATTTTCTGTCAGGTAGAGCAACCTCTTTTGATATATCACATTTAATAAACTGTATTCATGATATTTCTATTTAATAGGAATGGTTGCTGCTTTAACAAATGAAAGTGCCACCAGCAAGTCGGTATACTTTGCTCACTGTACTTCAGAGATGATATTTATCACTCATCTATTGGCAGAAGAACCAGAGAAACTTGCAGGGCCACTTTTGGCTGATACTTATGTAACTTTGTTGAAAGGTCGTAATGCATGGTATGGACAGAAGTTGGCCAAAGGGGAATTGAATCTTGAAATGGGTGACAATATCAAGGGCAAGGGGATGATTCAGGTATAGATTTTGTACATTCAAATTTCAACATGTTTGTGAGTTGGGGATAATGGTTGTCATGCTGTCAGATAAGAAAGAAGGAAGAATTAGTCATTAGTCATAAATATACATTTGATCCCTATAACTATGTTATTTTCTTTATAATAATCTCCAAGGTTTTAAAAAAAGTCTATGATATGACTAGGATTGGTGGCCGCATAAGCTGCATTTTTTACAATTTCAAGGATTGCAATAAAACCGCAACTGCTATGGTAATAACAATATAAAACCTTATTTAATTTTCTTAAAACCGTAATAATTGAAAAATTACGTGCCTCTAGTCCTTCATGACTGGTGAGGGACAAAATACATTGTTTTTTTGTTAAAACTAGGAACTGAAAATGAATAAAATTTAAATTTGAACTAAGGCTCTATTGGACAAGCTTTATAAGCACTTACAGAAGAAAAAACGTGAAGGGAAAATGTAATAATCTTGCTTCATAAACTAAAAGATTTTGTCGGCTATTTAGGATAAATACTTGCTATTCTAGTTTTGAAAGAGTAATTATAAAATAGCAAAGATCTGAAATTATTATTTCAGACTATAGGGAAGACTTGAAATTATTTTCAGATTTTATTGTTGAAGGATTTTTTCCTTTTTTAATATCCTAGAGATCTGCTTAAAGAGGAGATTCCAGATTTTATTAATTTCCTTTTTTCAGCCCTTAGTCTTCTATTTATGTGTAATATCTTCTGATGATTCTCAGTGGAGGAAATAAAGTTTTACTGCTTAATTGTCCTAGTTCACCAACAAGGAGGGAAGCCAACTAACTATAGATTGCAAATGGGTGTTTACAATTAGTTACTAAGCAGAAGGGTTCACGCACTCACATATGGCATTGATTACTCTGAGCCCTGTTGCTGAGCCAAACTCCGTTAGAGTTCTTTTATCTCTTGCAGCCACTTTTGACTGGTCCCTAGGACAATTAGATGTCAAAAATACCTTTCTCATTGGAGATTTAATGAAAGAGTATATATGGAAGCCCCTCCAGGATACGGAGAGAAGTTTGGCACAAAAGTGTGCAAGCTGGTAATGGGTTAAAACGGTCACCAGGGGCTTGGTTTGAGAAATTCACCGAGTTTACTTCAAAGTCATGGGTACGCACAACGCCAAGGTGATCACACAATGTTCTTCGAACATTTACAAGATATCCATATTAACAGTATATGTGGCTGATAATATAATTCTTGTAGGAGATCATGTGTTTGAAATGAACTGCATGAAGACATCATGTCAAAAACATTTGAAAACAAGGACCTAGGATCCTTTATGTATTTCCTCGGTATGGAGGTTACTCATTTAAAACAGAGGATTATGGTGTCACAAAGAAGTATGTTCTTGATCTTCTTAAGGAAGCAAGAATGAGTGGTGTGGACCAGTAGACACTCCAAATGATCCCAATCATAAGCTTTATGATAAGAAGGAAAGATATATAGTTATACATTCATCATCTCAAAGGCATCATGAAGCAGTATATGAGATCCTTAGATACTTGATATTTACTCCAGGCAAGCGTTTATTCTTTCAGAAGACTCCATAACAGAATATAGAGGTATATACTCATGCACATTGGATAGGCTTAGTAACTAATAGGAGATTCACTTCTGGATATTGGACATATGTTTGGGAAAATCCGGTGCAAAATAAGAAGCAAAATGTTGTAGCAAGGAATTTGTCAGAAGCAAGAATATAGAGCTTGGCTAGTGGGATGTGTGATATGCTTTGCTGAAAATAACTCTTCAAGAGTTTCGGATGCCCATATACAAATGTCAAGGAAGTCACACTTCATCAAGGAGAAGATTGGAGTTATTTGGTTGTCATTTGTTACCTCTAACAAACAAATATCAGGTGTTTTCACCAAAGTGCTTCCCAAGCCTAGTTTTGAATAATTTGTAAGCAAGTTGGACGTGTTAGACCTATGCTCCGACTGGACCTATGCTCCGACTGGAGGGAGGTGTCGGATTTTAGGTGAAATACTTGCTATTCTATTTTAGGAAAGAATAATTATAAAATAGCGAAGTTCTGAAGTTATTTTCAGATTTTATTGTTGAAAGACTTTTATCCTTTTTTCAGCCCTTTCTATTTATGTGTAATATTTTTAGTCAAGAAATGAAAATAATAAAACTTAGTTTTTTCTTCTTAAAGTTTGGACATTGCTGTTTGTGAATAATTAACCTGGTTTGCATGTTAGGGAGTTTCTGCTGTTAGGGCCTTCTATGAGCTACTTAGTCACTCCAGCTTAAACGTCCTAAATCCTGAAGAAAACAAGCATGTAGCCCCAGTGGAGCTTTGTCCCATCTTGAAGGTGTTATACAGAATTTTGATAGCAAGGTAACACATTTTGCTACCTCATTTTTCACCTTTGCATGAAAGAAAAATGTGAGAACAGAATTCAATTATTTAAACTAGCTTTTTCACTGGTTTTTGACCTTGATCTGCAGGGAATATCCAACCCAGGCCATTCTTCAAGCATTAAGAGATGAAACCACGAATGATCCCCGTGACCGCATTGAGATTGCGCAAAGCCATGTGTTTTATAGGCCATCTCTTCTTGGTCATAAGCTTTAGTGCATGCTCGATTTCAATCATCAAATTAAACAGCTTTTTTTCTGAACATCTGAACAGGGAGAAAATGTTGGGTTGATGTTCAACGTCTTTTTGAGCAACAAATCAAACACACTGTTTAATTTTTATGTTGACAAGCTTCAAACTACAGTTTAACTCATTGATTGGGATGAGGAAAAGTACATCGGAACAGTGATCTCAGATACTTTCACAATCTCATCATGGGTGAGAGCAAGTAAATTTTGGGATTTGGTAATGGTGCTTGTAAAAATATCAGTTTTTTTTCATGTTTTTTTTTTCTCATTCACTTTAGCTCGATAATGATTTTTCCAGCATGATAATAATGTTATCCTTTAGTAATAAATAATTTAAAAAAAAATATGTAAACTGATTTTAATTAGTTGATTGTAGAATAATTTACAATGTATTAACTTCAAAAAACAAAAACAACGGGGATTGGAAATGCTGGCAATTAGGAAACTTTTCCATCGTAAATACATAATTGATGCAAAAGTAAAAAGTAATATAATTTTAAAGGCTGAAAATAAATTAGTATATTTATAGAGAATACAAATGAAAAAAATGTAGAACTAAACAAAATAACAAATTTACAAATGTGAATAGACTACAAATTGCAAGTAACTTTCGAAACAATTGTTTTGTGGAATTTTGAACCCAAATAACCCCAATCAGATAACTTGGATCATCTATCAAGGTAATTCTTATTAAAGACCAAAATCATCTCAAAAAATATCCATGTTTTCACACTAATAAATTTTAAGGTTAAATATTGTTTTGGTCTCTCAAGTTTCAGTGAAATCTGGAATTAGTCTCTCTTTAAAATTTTTGACCAGTTTAGTCCTTCATCTTTAAAAATACGTGAATTTAGTCATTTTAATCAAATTTTGTTAAGTTTATCTAATGTTTCAAGTACATTTCATGAGAATATTTGAATTGTTTACATTGTTTGACACATTTCCGCTTCAATGTTAACTCAAATATTATTATAAAATACGTTTAAAATGTCAACTAAATTTAACAAAATTTGGTAAAAGGACTAAATCTACGCATTTCTAAAGATGAAGGACTAAATTGGTATAAAGTTTCGAAGAAGGACTAATTCCAAAATTCACTAAAACTTGACAGATCAAAAACATATTTAACCCTAAATTTTAATATTCGGGTGTAGAGAGCAATTACAATCACAAAAGTTACTCAAACAAAATCTTAAAAGTTACTTATTTGATATACTTTCTATAAAAACTTTGTGTTTTTTTTCTTTTTATTTTTAAATTTTAACTCTTAGTTTATAAGCTCTTGCAAATAAATCATTATATAACACCGCTAGATTCCATTATTGAAAATATTGTAATAAAAAAAAATAAAGGCGCAAAAAGAAAGTTCTATCTATTTAAAAGACAGGTTCAAGGGCGTTTAATAAACTAATTTAAGACAACTTAACTAAAACAATGACTTAATGTTTACGTCAATTTTTAAATTACTAATAACAAATTTAGTAATTTATTGATTTTAAGGTATCATTAAATTTTTTAATATTAATTTATAGTATCTTTTAAATAAATAATTATTATTTTAGAAGTACACACATAAAAAAAACTATTTCTAGCATATAAAATAATTAAACTAATGAATAAAATTAATTTAAAAGATTTTTCCCAAAACCTCTGACACTGATTTTATTTGGGTATAATATTTCAAAAAAGGTTTTTTTAACAAAAAAGTTCTATTATTCTTACATAGTAATAATATTAAAACTACAGTAACTATCAAGTACAGTTCGCTATTGTGTTCGCATTTTTTTATTATATTATTCAATTTAATAGGTCTTAAAATTCAATATTCATATTGGTTTTAATTATATACATATATATATATATATATATATATATATATATATATATATATAATATTTTGCAATATATCCTTTAAATAAAAGTAATATTAAAATAACAGTCATTGCCTTGCAGAGCTTTTGGGGGTGGACGACGGTTCTGTATTATCATCCGTGAACCACGCATTTTCTCTTTCTGTGTCGTTAGTTTCGTGAAAGTGTTACAGTGGAAAAGCTAGGGTTTCACACCTCTTCTCTCTTCTGAACCAACCGGTGAACCATTTCTGGTTACCACCTGAGCTGTTGCGGCTCTATTTTCTCCGGCAAGCTTTTCCGGTGACCCATAACAGGTTTCTTCTTTTAATTTTCAGTCCTCTTCTTCCTTCCATTTCTAATCGTCTTTTCTCGTTTATTTGTTTTCTCACTTCTTGTTCTCAGTGTGACTTTTCTTGTTCTTCATATGTTCAATATTCTTGAGCTTCGCTTTTTCAAGATTTCAGAATTTAGTTCTCTCTTTGTCTTTTTTAATTTCATGAATGTTGTTATATGCATTTCTTTTTTATTAATTTTATTCTGCTGTTTCAAGTTTTATGTTGACACTGTCAAGACCCACAAAATTCACACTCACCTATATATTTTGTTCTCCTTGGCTTAAACCATGTAGATGGCGGTTTTTTTGGCTTACAATTTATTAGAAAAGATCGTCTGGTTGAAGATAATTTTGATCGATTGCATTGCATTTATAGGGATAAGACTAAGAAAACCCCTTTGCACACGAATGACCAAGGCGCTGTTCAGCATGGTATCTTTTGGAAATATGAAAAACCAGACCTAGTTTTAACTGAATTTTCACTTCCAACCTTTTTTGCTTTTCATTTTTTAAAATGTTGTTGTTAGTCTTCAGCTTCTCAGAGCCTTACCTATATCCTCCCTATTTTTCTCCTAATCGGCGAGGTTTGGTTCTTTGGTTTCCTACTGTTTAACATAAACTCGTAGTACCAAATCGATTGGTGAGTAGTCCCCTGGAGTTTTAAATGCAAAGTTAGAAAATCATAAAGGTTTTTTATTTCTGAGTTCGCGAAGCCGTCTCTGCCCTCGAATGGGAAATCAAAGAGTGAGGGAAAATGGGGTTTGGAGAAGGGATTGAGAGATTTGCACATTAAGAAGGAAAATGTAAAAGAATACGAATAATAAACCAGTACTTTTGTATTGTTTTAAAGTTCAGTAAAATATCCAACTCAGCTCTATTTTACTTGAACGGGTCTTGTTTTGAAATATTATTTTTTGAAACATGAAACTTACAACTATACCTAACAGGTCCGAAATATTCTTTTTGCTAGTTCACAACTTGTTTTCACTTGGAAAACCCCGTTTTCTCAGGTTATAAACTGGTTTTGACTTTGTTTTAAACTGACCTATAGCTGGTTCTGAACCTAAACCATTCACCAAAAACTAGATTATTTTCCAAACCAAACTATTTTGGCAGTTTATTTTGGTTTGGTTTTATATTCTAGTTCAAAACTTCCCTGTAAAGGTTGTTGACATCTATGGTGCTTTGCTTTTAAGACCTTGTGATTTTAGGATTCTTTGATGCTATGTTATTTTTTATAATGTTTCAAAAGAAAGCAGTTAATGATGAGAGTTTGTTTACTATGTTAATGAAGGGTAAAATGGAGACAGAAGTGGTGGATGCAGAGCTTGTGTTGCCAAGCTATCTTAGTTTTAAGAAAGTTCAAATGTACGAGAAATATCCTAAAGGCCAAGCCAGGGGCAGGCACTGGAAACATCTGAAGCAGATAATTCAAGCTGAGAATTACCAGAACTACCCTCCTGATGAACCCAATTGTGAGCTATTATTCCCTCTGTCTGTACTTTCCTAGGAATCAATTTAGTTGTTTTCGTTGCAAAAAATATGAAAAATTATCAATGATTGAATATAAAATAGTTTACAGTCCTAATCACTTTAGTATCTGTTTTCACTAACTGCAGTCAGTTATACTGAGCACTCTAATCAGCATAGGTTGGTGTGCAAGCTATTCTATTAGTCAGTTATGTTGAACTGTGATATGGAACATACGGTATGGACCTCACTGTTAGTATAATAGACTTTCAGGCAGCCTAGTACTACCTCAGTCGGTAATGACAGCTTAGAGTTAGTTTCATCCCATAAATACTCCCTTTGAAATCTGATCAAACTGAATAGAAAAATAACAGTTCAGTTTATTGTATATTCTCTCATTCTCTATCTTCTAGTCTGTGCAAGCTACTAAGTTTATGTAAATACATGTATTTATACTTTAACAAATGTACTAATGCAAATTCTTTCAGTTTACTTAAATCTCTCTTTGAATTCAACTTAGGTCTTGTTTCTTCAGAGGCTATGTAATGTATTTCAATATTGGCTATTTGTATGTATGTTTGCCACTTACGTGTGCCATCCTTGCCAACGAATTTTAGTTATATATTTTTAATTTGGGTTATCTTGCAGATGTGAATATTGAGTCACCTCCATCTATGCATCCCTGCAAGAAAATTTGTGATATTACTGGCTTTGAGGTATGTTGTGATATACTTTTTGAATTACAATTATATGATCTGATCGATCATTACTGGTAGCCCATTTGGTGTTTGCAATAAAAATTTTTACCCTAAGACTTAAAGGACAGTTCTTCTTGTATGCAGTAGTTTACTTAGTATATATGTAAAAATACTCTCAACTGCCTTCTACAGAATTTGTAAAAATATTCGATGTCTTATCTATTTCTTTTTTGTAAGTTGTCAAATTGCGATCTCATACTCTAGTATTCATTTGAGCAGCTTGTTAATTGATCTGGCTGCATGCTAACTCAAGAATTTATGCATATATACATTGGCGTGGAATGTGCTTTTACCTCTGTTTAATTAATTATAATTTTTTATGCTGCAGGCACCTTACCATGATCCTAGAACTAATCTTCGGTACGCAAATACGGAGGTTTTCAAAATCATCAGATCTCTTCCTAATGAGTATGTTCAAAGATACCTAGCTCTAAGGAACGCAGCAATCGTTCTTAAGTAGTTGTGAATGAAATCTTTAGAATGTGAATGAGTCTTACTATCACGGCATTCTCTCAACTGGTCTAGTGTCAATCTGTCACCACTTTGTATTGCAAGATTTGTGACAGATAACATTGGCGGTTGGCCAACGAATGAAACATGCTGCATTTACCCAATCTAGTATTTTGATCTGTGTTCTACAAAGGATAAATATTTATTTAAATGATCATAA
>Ga0214542_1001673_pt1 | contig 45666 bp, 27 predicted proteins | sample CNSS1metaG_FD_160096 | JGI IMG/M metagenome (GOLD analysis project Ga0214542, IMG submission 160096) | Root nodule microbial communities from cowpea collected in UCLA plant growth center, Los Angeles, California, USA - CNSS1 | ecosystem: Host-associated > Plants > Roots > Nodule | place: USA... | reverse complement strand
AAAACTGGCGGAACGACTGAACAGTAGCAGAACAACGTTATTATGGAACCTTAAGTGAAGGAATACAGAAAATAGCTCTTACGTGGAAAAGGCATGAGATTGGGGATCACTTACAAGGAGCAGAAAATAAAAACGGAGCTTGAGCGGACTTGTTCGAGATGAAGAAACGAACCCTAGCAGAGCTCTTTTTTGGTGAGAGGGTTGACGGCTGATTTCTGAAAGAGTGAGTATGAGATGGGATTAGGGCAACATAGCAGGGTTTATATACGTTGGGCCAACCCTTAGGCCCACTTACAAGGGCGGCCCACTAACGTTAGGGCAGAAATAAAAAGGGGGCCTTACAGTTTACTAGTATAAGTACTACCCTAGAAACTTCTCCTTAAAAAAATGAGCTAACATGGATATCAAAATATAATTGGTTGAGGACATAATTAGACATAATTCATGTCAACCATTAATAATTTAAAAAATTAGAATGATTGATTCCTAATTATTAGATGTCTTTATTGTGATTGATTATATTTAATAGTATAAATACATATTGTGCAGTCTGCATTAGACACACAATACATTCAGAACATATACAAATTTTATATGGTATTAGTAGTTTAAATTTTGATCTTAATTTTTTTTTTCAGATGAACAATACTTGCGGCCATTGTGTGTTCCTTTGCTCTATCACCAGCTTTTTTTTCCTATAGTGCCCACTACAATCAAGATTGTCCTCCTTCGGTAGCTACCGCTTCAACATGAACCACTTGCCAGCACGCCTTCTGCCTCCTTCCTCACACCCAAACCCCCCTTTTTAGTCCATTTAAGGTACTTTTCCTATGCTTTTGAATGCTCACAATCAAGTACCCCCTCTACAGTTACTTTTACCAATGTTCTACTGATTCCATGTGAAAAACGGATCGGGACGAGCAATTATAGCTCTTGGGTTGTTGTTGTCCAACTATGGTTCTAGGTAGGGTGAAGGACATGTTGACCACTTGACTAAACAAGCCAAAGAAATTCGCCACAATGATCAAGCTCAATGGATACAAATTGATGCCTCCTTGTGTAGCGTTCTCTGGTTTTCAATTGATGTCAAATTGCAGTCTTAATACCACACTTTTACTGCTTGTTATGATGAATGAAACAAAGCGGAGATAGTATACTACAACGATGTTCATCGCCTTTTCAATGTTGTCTCCAACCTTATCATTGTGGAGCTGGAAAATAATTATATACAGACATATCTTGGTTAAATCGATCGCTTAATTGTTGATTTTGAGCCACTCATGCCTTTCACTAATGATGCAAACAAACATGGTGAACATGGCAAATTTTTTTATGGTTCTTGCACTTGTTGGACTTACTACCTAGTTTGACTATATCCGCAATCAAATCTTATCTTGCACGGTTGTTCCATCTTATGACACTGTTAATGAACAATTACTCTGCCTCTCAATTCCTCGTTTGTTTGGTCATTCTCCTATACCTCCAACTGATTCCTGTTTTTTACTCCCAATCTTCCTACTGAGATGGACGAAGTGAAAATCGTGTTGGATATTTTGGTCAACGCTCTCATTGTAATTTTTTTCAACAATATGATTGTAACATCCTGGTCGGATATTACTAATTTTAAATAATATAAAATAAGAAATAATAAAGTCACATTTATTTAAATGTCTTTCCCAAAACACAGGAAATTAAAAACATTTATTAAACTCATCAAATTAAACCACAGTGTTCCAATAATCCATACTAGTTCATAATCCAATAAAAATACGATTTACAAAAATCTAAAAATAAAATGATAGTAAACTTCCATAAAAAGCTTTCCCACGCTATCCCCTCTCCAGCTCTATGCCTCACCAGCATCACCTAAAATGTCATTTGTTCCCGTGTGACAAGTCACACGATCATCGCCGAACACACACAAAAAGGGTGAGCTCATAAACAATTAACATGTAAGTTAATAAAATCAAGATACACCTAACTATTTTATCCTAGTTAATTCTTGGCCAAGACCTTATTACCCCAAGGTTTTCAACCTGCAAGTCACACAAATAATTGACCATGGACTCAGGATATATGATGCTTCCATGAACCTGCCTGCTCGTGGTCCTGCCTCTACGAACCTCCCCGCTCATAGTCCAACTCTACGGACCTTCCCGCTTGTAGTCTAACACACGTGATCCACCAACTATGAATCTCTCCGCTCGCAGCAGCTCTTAAGTGTGAACACGGAACATATGAACCTCCCTGCTCGTATCCCCACACGAGAGCATCAGGATATGAACCTCCCCGCTCATATCATCATGTGTTCACCACTAGCCATGAACCTACCCGCTCATGACACAATCAGCATCTCCTGGTCCAAGTCTAACATCACAACATCAATATGAAATTAAGAAAAGCACATCGCATTGTACAAGGTACATACTCAAGCTGGTCTTAGGGATTCCAATGCTTTCACGAACCTGTCCGCTCGTGGTCCAACTCTACGAACCTCCCCGCTCGTAGTCCAACTCTACGGACCTCCCCGTCTGTAGTCCAACACACATGATCCAACAACTACGAACCTCCCCGCTCGCAGCAGCCCTCAAGTGTGAGCACGGAACATACGAACCTCCCCGCTCGTATCCTTACACGAGAGCATCATAATATGAACCTCCCCGTTCATATTATCACGTGTTCATCACTAGACATGAACCTACCCGCTCATGACAATAGCAAGCATATCCCAAACCAGGATCAACACAACAAGCCATGCAAAATGTATCACAAACGCACCTTGCCACTACACTATCGCCTGGCATAGCCTAAGTGTCGCCAGGCAAAATGACAGTGCAGGCCGCCTGGCAGTTCCACATCACCGCTGGCCGCCACAATACATAAGATATCCCTGTTTCCTACTATCGCCTAGCGGTCCACTCTACATCCCCAGGCGCTACACCAATAATGTGACACTATTGGTTTTAGGTACTCTAATTCAGTTTCTAGCATTCAACCATTCCATTCTCAAACATCCAGAAATCAACATACACATTCATATACTCCAAATTACAACATCACAACACATATGCATCATTCAAGTATAAGCACACATTCCTCTCTTTTATAATTCATATATACTAACATCTTAAATCAATGCCAACATTCAATTTAAACTCAAGAGTAAACAATGCTCATATGAAATTATGAAATTATGAAATAATAAGACAGCAGACACATAACTAATTTATTAATACAAAGCATATGTCTTACTGTAAGACCCGGGAAAATTAAATAAATAAATAAGTATTTATTTAAGAAATGAGACAACAAGAATCCCTAAGTTATTTAATGTGGAGAGAGAAAACAAGGAACAATGGTAGCTCAAGTGGTAGAGGATGTTGACAGTGTGGGGAGGACTTGGGTTTGAGTCTTGTGAATGCCATTTGTGGGTTATTTTTATTATTTAATTATTTTGCATAAAAGCATGGTTGTGGGATAAGAGGTTATAAGGCATGGTGCACATGAAATGTCAAGAAACATGAATTGGTTGAATGGTTACACATTGACTTGACATTAGCATGATTGTTTGTTCGAACCTTGGTAGACATGAATTAAGTTTTCTTTTTGCTAAAATTATTTTTGCCATGGATGAGAAGGGTCAGAAACCCTAGATGTCTGCAAAGAAGGTAGAGAGGTTGAGAAACCACCAAGTAATGGGGAGAGGGGTGAGAGTAGGGTCTTGGTGAAGGCATTTTCGTGTAGCTACCAAAAGGGAGTTGGAGAACCTTAAAACAACAATGAGGAGAGCATCAGAAGGTTGAAATGAGTGCTCAAGGACGGAGATCAAAGGGTAGATCAATTGTCAAACATAGAAGGACTCTAAAAGCACTTTTGGAGCGGGAAATTCATGTTAGGGGAGCTGTATCTTGTGTTTTCAATTTTGATGAATGATTTTGTGTAATATGTATGCCTGTGGTTCAATTTTTGCGTATATTGTTTGTGTTTCTGGAATTTTCCAGAAACTGCCTGGCGGTCATGTGCGACCCGCCAGGCGACGCATGATCCAGACCCAGTCTTATGGGTTTTCTATTAAGAATCGCCTAGCGGTGAAGAGCTGCCACCAGGCGATATGTGTGGTGTTCTGTTCACGAAAAGCGCTGTTTTTCGTATTTTTCGCGGAGCAAGTATCGTTGGGCGTTGGTTTTGTACCGCCAGGCGCTAGGTTCTTGACTTCTGGGCGCTAGGCGCCACCATTTTTCTAGTTTGTGCAGTTTTCTTAAAACTACATTTCCTTATTCGTTAACCGTTCGATTTAGGTGAAATTTGGACAGGTGGTCCATAACATGTAGTTCTTCAGTTGGAACTGTGGAGATTTGATTTAGAGGTCAGTAGCTAGAGATATATGTTACTCATGATTGCTAGTTTGGAAGTCTTTAAAATACATGAATAAACTCTTTATAATTTCAAGTAACTACTAATGTGGCATGAGTTGCAAGCATGATTGGGTTATGTTGTAAGTCTCTATGAATTTAAATGTTCCTTTGGGTTAGTCACATATTGAGAATTAGCTTATTGGTGAATGCATGTGTATCAATATAAATTAAATTATTGCATAGGAGGTGTGAAGTGCTATATTAATTTGCATTGGTGCATAGAACCATGTACTTAGGTTGTTAGAGGGTTGTTGCTTTATATTTGATTTGAGCATGCGTTATTCATAGGTTGAAAATGTCTGCCAATAATGTCTTCACTATAATTCTATGAATCTTTTATGATTGGGAAATTAGGGTTCATTTTGGGATTGGGGGATGAATGAACATGATCTGAGATTTGATAATTTATGTGTTGTTTTCATGATATTAATGGTACTGAAACCAACATGAACTCTCCTAATGGCATGTAATTATCTAAATGTGTTAACAATCTATAAAAAAAATGAGAGGAATTGCATGGTTGGGGTATGCGAAGGTGTAGAAATCTGGGCAAGAACCCAAATTTTGTATGCACCGCTTGACGATGCATGAACTGCCGCCAGGCGGCACATAAGGACAGTGGGTGTTCTGAGCTGATTCTGTGAATTGGCGTGATTTGGGGTCATCAGGTGGTGATATGCGTAAACTAGGAAAATGACAAATGTGGTATGAAGGGAGTGTGTATAAGTAAGACCTATAATTTATATGCGTAGGTGTGATGATTGGTATCAATTGCATGAAAAAGTAAAGGTTTATTTGATTGGGATGTGATGAGGTGATTATTTTAGTTACTTTGGTTATGTGTATTAGTGATGTGTGCAGAAATACAATAGTAGTAACTTGCATGTTGGAAAAGATTAAGTGTATGGTAAAAATGCATATGTTAAGTATGAAATGCTGGTAAATGGATGTGTGCATTGTTATTCATTTATAAGGACTATGATTGGATGAGTGATATGATTGTTCAATAAGTGAAGTGTTATGTTTGTTGAAATTACAGTCGTGCAAGTATAGGTAATTTATATACAATTAAATTTAGAACTTGAAGTATTGGGGGTGCTAAAACCCCGTGGTAGAGTGCTAAACCAGTAGCTGGCACATTACTCGTATAGCGCCTGGCGGCACAGGTATGGTCACCAGGCGATAAGAGTACCAGGGAAGACCTTGGAACACGTGGCGCCTGGCGGTGAGGAGTGACCCGCCAAGTGATAGCCCTTTGTTAGAGGCTTTGCTTGTGTTTGGCGCCTGGCGGCGAGAACGCTCCGCTAGGCGGTCTACGCTAGAACGTCGCCCGGCAGCACTTAGGCAACGCTAGGCGAGAGCGTAGAGTGTAATGTGTTCGTGTGGCTTACGTTTTGTATGTTGTATTGTGGGACTTGGACTAGGAGATGCTTGGGTCATGAGCGAGGAGGTTCATGGCTGGTGGTGAACACGTGATGATATGAGCCGGGAGGTTCATATGCTGATACTCTCGTGTAGGGATACGAGCGGGGAGGTTTGTATGTTCTATGCTCACACTTGAGAGATGTTGCGAGCGGGGAGGTTTGTAGCTGGTGGATCACGTGTGTTGGACTACGGGCGGGGAGGTCCGTAGAGTTGGACTACGAGCAAGAAGGTTTGTAGAGGCAGGACCACAAGAGAACAGGTTCGTGGGAGCATCGTATATCTTGGGTCCATGGTCAAAGTAATTGCTTGTGTGGTGTGGATGCGTGTGGTCTACAATGCTTCAATGATACCTTATAGATCGGCTTGCTGGTGTTCCTTGAGTTGTTACTCAGAACGTATCCCTTGAGTTGTGGCTCGGGATAAGGGTTAAGCACGTGGCATTCCTTGAGTTGTGGCTCGGAATGACATCCCTCAAGTTATGGCTCGGGATGCGGATGAACACGAGGAACTCATAAGTTGTGGCTCGGGTTGGCGAGTATTGTCGGTGTGAGTGTGCGAGTTGTGGCTTGTACGGTGGGTCCAGATAGATTGCCCTTCTTGGTGTGAGACCAACGGGTTTAGTAGTCTTGGGACGTTACGAATGATATTCGTATTGGGAACTCCACCTGGCGTTACGGAGTGTGGTCCATAGCATGGTTTTCTGCATGTGTTTTGCTAGTTATGGTTGGTAGGTGTGGCAGTAAGACATCTTGAGGTATTCATTAGAAGAGGTAAAGCACGGGTAACATGGTAGTGGCCATGTGTTATGGAATCCAAGGATGGAAATTCCTTTGATGTGTTTGTGGTTCTATAATTGTTTCATATTATGTGCATGGTTTAAACTGTTAGTTCACCCTATGTGCTTGTGTTTTGGCGATGATCGTGTACGCGGTATGTAACATCCCGCCAGGATATTACTGATTTGTAAATAAATAAAAGAAATAAATTAAAACGACGAGCTTTTAATAATACCTCATTTTCCCAAAACGGCGGGGAAATTTAAAAACTTTATTAAACCATCAAATAAAGTCTATAAATACCAAAACAATAATGTCATAAAAATACCCATCAGAGTTTACAACTGTTTTCAAAGGCAATAAAGAAACATAAGCATTTTCCCCACATCTAACCCCTCTCCACTGCTAAGCGTCACCTGAGCCACCTGCATCAACAAAATTTGCTCCCGTGTACCGCGTACACGATCATCGCCACACACACATAGATAGGGTGAGCTTAACAATTAAATCACATGTATAGAGTTACAGAAACATAAGCATATAAACACAAGATATCGTACATAACATAAACATATCACATTGCCCAGTTCTTTAATTCCTACCATCTGACCCCCAATCAGATTATTTGTGTTCTACAACGTCTAAGGATTACTTCAAGGTGACTTGCTGCCATACCTATCGACAGCAACCGATAGAACACGTGCGGGAAACATGCTACGGATCATACACCGCAACGCCAGGTAGAGTTCCCATATACGAACAAAGTCCGTATCGTCCCAAGACTACCAAACTCGTCAGCCAATAACTGAGGAGGGCAATCCATCTGGACCCATCCGTACTGGCCACAACCAGCACACTCACACCGGCAACACTCGCCAACCCGAGCCACAACTCAAGGGCTCCTCGTGTTCATCCGCCATCCCGAGCCACAACTCAAGAGATGTTATTCCGAGCCACAACTCAAGGAATACCACGTGCTTAACCCTTATCCCGAGCCACAACTCAAGGGATACGTTCCGAGCCACAACTCAAGGAACACCAGCAATCTCACCCTTAAAGCATCACTAGACGCACTGTAGATCACAAATTCATAATCAAAACCCAAAGTTGCAGCAGTATAAATCGCCTGGCGGGGGACACGTACCGCCAGGCGCTGCCAGCTTCCAAACCGCCTGGCGGGGGACACGTGCCGCCAGGCGCTAAGTGCCTCAAGAACCATCAACTTTTGCCACTACCGCCCGGCGGGACTCCTTTTGCCGCCGGGCGGACGCTGATTCATATGTCACGTACTTTCTCGGTGTCGCCTGGCATAAACTTCCTATCGCCGGGCGCCTCCTGCACCATTACCCCACTGTTTCCTCACTATCGCCTAGCGGTTGCAACCCCACCGCCAGGCGCCGTACCAGTAATATAACTTTACTGGTTTTTTCGTGATTTTTAGTTCAAGTTCCATAAAGGTTTTGCGCAATTACGTTCTCATACAGATGAAGCCCCCTCACATCGTGTGTACAAGCGTTAACTGGTTTATCGAATTAGGCATACGCAAGTTCAACTAACCCATTACTCAATGTGCCTCTGCAGCTACTACCATCTAAGAACTCTATCATTTACTTCCTTTCAAGTCCCGATTTCCCCCTACTTACAACATTACTATACAACCTCCTTATTTAGGATTCACACACTTTCTACTATTTGGCAATTCCTGAAATTCATAAAATATAACTTGTCTCTCATCATCGTATACATCCATTACCTCTGTATTGGTCTAGAACACAGGTTCCACCCTCACGTTAGAATCCTCCCTCAACTACCAAAATTCTCTTTCTCTCTCCACACTTAATTATCAACACTATCTCTTGTTTATTATCATTCTTTCGTACATCCTATTACCCCTTTCCACTGTTTCAGTAGTATGAAAATGGCTCCCTCCACCCATTATAGTCAGTAACACCCACGACATGTAAAAACACCAACTTCTGAGATGGCGCCTGGCGACAAAGCCCGTGACGCCAAGCGGTCCAAGAAAATGTGGCTGATTCCCAGAATTTCACAACAGCTATGCGATCCATCTTTCATTCTCCATCACCGCTCTCTGTATTCCAGAATTACCTCCACCCTCGAATACTTAATCGTAACACCGCCCTCTAACCTTAACTCTAATAATTCACAATGTGGTTACACCAATTCGCTATCAACACTGATTCATCTAAAAGTTCTCAACCATAACCCTAAAATCATATTCACTCTGTTTCATCAATATCATCTACTAATTATACTGAATCTCAATAAAATACGACGTTACATCATCCCTAACTCACCACCCCATGATTTCCCTCCGATCAGAATCACGTTAGAACTCCCAGAACGACAAAAACCAAAACTCAGACCCGCGTCGCTTGGCGGAAATTCATCACTGCCAGGCAGTTTATCAGTAAAAACCCAGAATGCTCACGAACCTTGAGCCGTCTAGCGGTACAGGGATTCATCGCCAGGCGCTGCACCCAGAAACCCCACAAAACACGTTCAAATGGATGAGCCGCCTGGTGGCTAAGTATAGCCCGCCAGGCGGTTTCTGGAAGAATTCCAGAATTCAGCAAAACAATGATACAGACACAGAACATGCTTAAATTACATAGTATTATCACACAATTCATACCAAACAACAGAAGTAACGTAGAAAGCTCCCCTAACCTGGATCCTTTTAAGCTTTAACCCTTGAAACTTTGGATAGTTCCCCTTTGCACACTAGTCCTCCTTTGTTCCTCTCTTTTTAGTCTCTCAACCTCTCCCAAACCTCACCAAATACCAGAATTTTCGTGCTCTCTCTGTAAGTCAAATTTCCAGATTGCCAAACCCTTCTCTCTACCTCACTATAGTCTTTTAAAGGTGTCCTAAAACTATGCCAATGCTTTAAAACGAAAATTACTTATTGAATGGAGTTTATTATCATTTACCAACCCATTAAGGCTCCTTTCCAACCACCTCTCGGCTGCCTTACCACTAGGGTTTTCTTCCCAACCCTTTCATATTCAAGTCAAATCCAAAATGCCCAAAAAAATATAAAATTAATGTGAGCTCTCCAAGGCTTGAGCCCATAACCATGCAATTGCCAAATCAATATCAAACCATCATGCCAATTCATATTTCATGCTAGAAATCACAATTCAATTATCATAATATAGAAGAGTCTGTTTTCATAGATTTAAATAATAAAACCATAACATCAAAAGTTAGCATACATAGGACTCGAACCCAAGTCCTCTTGCACAATCAAAGTGCTCTCAGCCACATGAGCTAGCACTTTTCCACATCATACCAACCATAATTAAATGTTATAATTATTTCTCCTCCCATATTTATTAATTAATTAATTATTTAATTAATTAAATTCTACGAGTCTTACACGGTACACGGGAGCAGATGTTATTGCAGGTGGATCTGGTGAGGCATAGAACCAAAGTGTGGGCTATCATGGGAACATTTCTACAAAGAGTTTATTTTATGAATTTTAAAGTTTCTTTTGTAATCAATTGAATTATAGAAAGCAATTTTATTATGAGATGATTTTTGATAATATATTGAATTTTATAGTAATCGGCTATGAGTTGGTTTTTGTTATGAAAGTTGTTATATTTCTCGTGTTTTGGAAAATGGAGCTTAATAAATGAGGTTTTAATATTAATATTCTATTTTATTAACTAAATTCGTAATATCCGGACGAGATGTTATACTTACCTCAATTAGTAACTATAGGAACTCCTTTTTTATCAATTCCTTATGTCAAATTAAGATTAATATCAACACTTAGTCATTTAACTCACATATATTCAAATTGATACAATTGCATACTACCAAAAACATACTCTTAGGAAATTCAAACCAACAATCATGAGTAACATATATCTCTAGCTACAGACCTCTAATTCAAATCTTCACCGTTCAAAGTAAAGAACAACATGTTATGGATCACCTGTCAAAATTTAACATAAATTGGATGGTTAACAAACCGAGAAACAATGTTTTACAAAAACTACGTAGACTAGAAAAATCGGTGACGCCTGGTGATATAAAATTAGCATCTGGTGGTTCCTACTACGTGAAAAGTACGAAAAGTAACGTTTTTGCACAGTGTTCGCGTTGCCTGGCAGAGTCACCCTTGCTGCCAGGCGGTTCATCACAAAAACCTAGAAAACAACACATAATTCATGCATCGTCTGGCGGACCTTCAATGCCACCAGACGGTTTCTGGAAAAATTCCAAAAACGTGAAAACAGAGAAGGTTTTGATCATACCAAGGCACCACAAGCACACATTATACTACGCAAACATCATAAAACAATTTATCCTAAATAATCGTTGCTCAAATTTGTAGTTGTTATAGTCCTTCTTGCACCACAATTTATCTAGCCTTTGTCTCCTCTCTAAAATTGCTTTAAGCTCTTGATACTTTGTCTAATTAGTGTCTAGAACTCACTCTCCACAACCCTCACGATATGGTAGTCTAAAAAACCTACTATCCTTCAACAAAATTGATCTTAACTACACTTTAATTAGGCTTAATGACTAGAAAACGGGACTGCATTGAAAATGGTTTTAATTGACATACAAAACCATTACTAGATGGTTTTTCCAACCCTTACATCTGCCTCTTAAGACGACTAGGGTTTATGCTCTTTCACAATCATGCCAAAAAGAAATTTGCCCTCTTAAGACGGCTAGGGTTTATGCTCCTTGACAGTCATGCCAAAAAGAAATTTGGCCAAAAAGGAACTTATTTAAGGTAAGCCAAGGTTCGAACCCATAACCCTCCAATATCAATGCAAGTGCACAACCAATTCATGTTTCGTGATAACAATTAAACTAACACGTAATTGGCATACATAAGACTTGAACTCAAGTCCTTTCAACATAACCAAGTACTCTCAACCACTTAAGCTAATATTTTTTCATGTCATAAAAGCCAACATTAAAGGCCATAAGGGCTTTCGCTACTCGCATGTATTAAATAATTTTTATTTAATTATTTAATTTCTTGGGTCTTACAATGGTCATACTAAAGCATAATTTCGTACAAAGGCACCACAACAACACAAGACAATTAATATTGCCCATGTCATCTCTCTAAAATAATTAGATAATGTTTCAATTTCCATTGAGGCCTATAGTGAGTTTCTCCAATACAAGGCAGCCATGAAGCTTACATAACTTGTCACCATTATTGCTCAATCTGGTAATCTTGTAGCCTATATTTCTCAGTCCTCCTCCCTTAGACCTTGGATTCTTGACTCTAGTGCCTCTAGCCATATGTTTGACAACAAGTCCCTTTTCTCTCAACCGACTTATTTGGATTCTTTACCTTTTGTTACCATGACAAATAGCTCTCAAATAAAAGTTCATGGTATTGGTCAAACACAACCTTCTTCTAATCTTACCCTATATTTTGTGCTTTATATTGCTGGGTGTCCCTTTAATTTAATCTCCATAAACATGCTCACTCGCACCCAAAATTACTATGTCTTTTTGTTAATAATTATATTCATAATCAAGACCAACATACCAAACAGACAATTGGAGCAGGAAATGAGTTTCGAGGATTATACTATCTATCACAATTGGTTGCTTATATCTCCACTATGTTTCAAGCTTTTGAGCATCAACGCTTAGGTCATCCTACTCCTACCAAAATGCGTCTCATGCTTCCCAATCTTTCTTACACTCTGTCTTTTCTCTGTGAGTCTTTTCAGTTAGGAAAACACACTCGTCATACTTATGGTACTCAAGTTAATAAAAATGTTTAGTCACCTTTTGCTTTAGTTCACTATGATATTTGGGGGTCCTAGTCGTGTTTATTCTACTTTTAGTTTTTATTACTTCGTTACTTTTATTGGCGATTTTTCTTGATGTAGTTGGTTATTCTTAATGAAAAATCGTTCTGATGTTTTTTCTATATTCTAAGGTTTCTTGATTGAAATTCAAAACCAATTTGGCACTTCTATTAAAATTTTACGCACTAACAATGTTTGTGAATATATGTCTTCCCAATTTTAGTCTTTTCTTAGTTCTTAGGATATCCTCCGTCAAACATCTTGTTCTCACATACCTCAACAAAATGGTGTCGCTAAAAGAAAGAATTGACACTTGGTTGAAGTTGCTAGTACCCTTCTTCTTCACCATAATATTCCTCTTCGATTATGGGGAGATGCCATTCTAACAACATGTTATTTGATCAAACGCATGCTTCCTTCGTTCCTCACTCTCTCTTATATCCAAAACAAAATCTTTAATTCATTACTCTTCGTGTTTTTTGTTGCACATGCTTTGTCCATGACCTTACTCCAGGTAAAGATAAACTTTCTGCCAAGTCTTTCTAATGTATTTCCCTTTATTATTAACGTCTTTAAAAGGTTCATCGTTGTTTCTGTCCTTAACTTCAATGTTATATAGTTTATGCCGATGTCACCTTTTTCAAGACTACCCCATTCTACACTTCCACTATATTGGATGTCAATCTTACAGTAGAATCTTTAAAAGTCTCGCCTATTCCGACTTAGGTAATTGCTTCTCCTTAATTTCCTTTGCTTCAATACCTCAAATGGGTTCAAACTCCAATTTTGACTCACTCTACTAATCCTCAAGCATAATCTTTTGCTCCAACCGCCCTTTTACCCAAACATCCTACACCTAAACCTCCTATTGCAATATGGAAAGGTATTTGTTCCTCTCGTAATCCTAACCCTCTCTATACTTTTACCATTAATTATGATCGTGTTTGTTTCCATCCTATTTCTCTTTTATTTCTTCTTTGAATTTTTTTGTCTATTCCTAAGACTACAAGTGAAGCCATGGCTAATCTCGACTGACGTCAGGCAATGGTAGAGGAGATGACAACCTTACATTCCAATGGCACCTGGGAACTTGTTACTTTACCTCATGGCAAGAAAACTATCTGTTGTTGTTGAGTTTATACAGTAAAAATTGGACCTGATGGTCATATAGACCGATTAAAAGCTCGCTTGGTTTCCAAATGATACATATAGATTTTTTGTCTAGATTATGGGGACACCTTTCCCCCATGGCCAAAATTACTTATATTTATTTCTTTCTAGCTATGGCTGTTATTCGTCATTGGCCTCTTCACCAATTAGATAATAAAAATGCATTCTTACATGGTGAATTGCAAGAAGAAGTTTACATGGATCAACCTCTTAGTTCTTTTGCTTTTGGCAATTCTCATATTGTTTGTAAGCTTCAATGGTCTCTCTATGGTTTGAAACAATCTCTTTTAGCTTAGGTTGGTCGTTTCAATTCTATCTTCATACAGTTTGGCATGATGAGGTGTGAGGTTGATCATTCAATCTTCTCCTTTCATTCCTCTTCTTCCAAGTGTTGTAAGACCCGTAGAATTTAATTAATTAAATAATTAATTAATTAATTAATAAATGCGGGTACAGAGAGAGCATTTATGACATTAAATTCTGATTAGTATGATGTGAAAAAGTATTAGCTCAAGTGGTTGAGAGTACTTTATTGTGTGAAAGGACTTGAATTTGATTATTATTGTTTTAATAATATGTTTGAGCATGTTGAAATGATATAATACGTGAATTATATTAGTTAGCAAGAAACATGAATTGGCATGATGGTTTAGCATTGATGTGGCATGGGTGTGGTTATGGGTTCAAGCCTCCAAATTAAACTTTATTTTTGGCTATTTTAGTTTTGGCTTGAATATGAAAGGGTAGAGGAAAACCAGCCAAGGAGGGCCTGGTTGCAAAGCTTGATGTACATGACATATGTGTTCCACCTTGAGGGAAAGTGTTAGAATAAAATCAGCTATTATCAATTTCTACAAAATTAACTTTTATATAATATAAAAAATTAGGATTCTTGATTTCTAATTATTATATGTCTTTATTGTAATTGATTATATTCAGTAATATAAATACATATAAACATTACATACATAATACATTCAAAACACATACAAATTCTATAATATCAACGTGATAAAAAAAATGTAATGATTGAAGATCAATGCCATAATCCCTCTTGAATAAGCAGTGTTAAAACAAATAATGGGATTCCAGAAATGATGTTGAGTTGGTGAGGGGCAAGGAAACGTACATATTTTAAGGTGGTGGTAGGAGAAAAACATGTTATAATAAAGGCTGTTCAATGAAATCACGAACATGCTTGACTTATCCCATTTGAACCGGGATCAAATTGAGGTTGCCCGGTTAAACCTGTGCATGACATGATCACAAGGCATGGCTGCTAGCGCTACAAATGGAATGTGGGTAGGCCCAAAGAGAACCCTCAAGGGATAAAAATGAATTATTAAGACCCGGAATCCTTAAGGAATATAAATTATAATGAGGCATAAAGTGGGAAAAGGTTACAACAAGTGATGAAAAATGTGTCAACTTTAGGCCAATAAGATCATTGCTGCTATAAGATCGTTGTTGAAAAGGACGTTAAGGCTCAAGAGGGAGTAACTTCATGAGGGTTTAAAAAAATGGATTGGAAAATTTGATGGAAAAAGATAAGGATGCATTTCCTCAATTTGGTATGATGTTGTTGGCCACATCAATTGACACCATAAGCCGTACTCATAACCCAATTGGGTTTTTCCACCTCTTCATTATTTTCTCTCTTTCCTTCACCTTTTGCCTCATAGTTACAGTGTTACTCCTCAAGTTTTTATAGCCTCTAATGTAACCCTTCATTAGCAGTAGCGTTGCTCGTTAAGCATGTGTTGCCCATTATGCCTCTGCTCTTTGCTAAAATGCACCGCGTGCTCACGTTCCCCCCACTGAGAAGCTAGAAAGAAACAAAGTGCGCATGTTAACTCCAATATAAAAACTCTCTTCCACCACTTCCATTCCTGCATTTCTAGCTACGAGGGAAACCGTTTATCTCTTTAGAGAAAGAAAGTAAAACAATCAGCATTCTTGTTTCCAAGATTGAAGCTCAAAGTGTAGAAGTTCATGTTTTGAGTTTCCATAAAGCCTTGAACTTTATGGTTTCTTTTCCATCCTCACCACAACCTTCTTTTCTAAGTTGACATTTTCTGGCTTCAGTTCACGCTTTCTCTCTCTCTCTCTCTCTCTCTCTCTCTCTCTCTTTTTGGCTTCATCCATGTCTTCGGATATAAGCTAAGTTTGATTCTTCATTCACCTCTTTGGAATCTGCATTCAGCCATGGAAGCTTGCAATGCTGGTGTGTGTGTGTTGGGTTTGGTTGAATTTCTTGCGGCAACAAGTGACAGTGTGAGTCCTTCTAGAAGCTTCTAAAGCAGCAAAGTTAGAAGCTTGGTGGACTGAGTAGTAATGGGTAGGGATCGGCTGCTATCCGGGACGATTGGACCGCCATTAAAACGGCGAGCAAGGCTGCGGAGGAAACAGGCTGGAAGAGGGTCTTATAGAGGAAGCTAAGGCAAGGGTGGTGTAGTGGGATTTGGAGGGGTTTTGTTGTTATTTGTTGTTGGTTTTGGTTTTGTGGTGGTGGTTTTTGTTTTTTGGAGGTGTGATTAACAACCCCTCTTTCGGGTGTCAAAAAGTTTTGATTTTTCGAAGGAGGAGAACATGGGTAGCAACTTGCACCGACTGCTCAGAAGCTTCTGTTTGGGTACTGATTGGAAGTATGCCATCTTTTGGAAGCTCAAACACCGGGCTCGGATGTATGGTTTATGTTCTCAGTTTAACTTGGCCTTGTTTTTTAGTTTTATTTAGTCGCTGCTTCTTTTTAGTATGAAAATGTTAGTTCCTGCCTAGTCTGTCTTCTTCATTCTAGTTTGGTTGTTCTTGTATGAGCATATGTATGATACTTGCTGGAATGATCTACCTTGAGTATGCAGAATCCATGTATGCATAATATTTTTGGAAGGAGCAAACGGGAGGGGTTTATTCTTGGATGCCCTCTGTTTTGGTCCTTTGGATTGATGATAAGTCTAACACTAGTGTGTCCTGAAAGCACCTCATTTCATAGTTTGGTACCATTCTGTCTATTCAGAAGTATGTGTTAGTGTTGGTGTAGTGTGTCTGCATTTGGACCGGATTTGCATTTATTGTTTTTATTATTGATTTGTTGGTCTTGCGTACTCAAGGCTAAATATTCAAACTCGACGTATTTATTTTAATTATTTGCTGGGTGTGATGTTTGCTTTCAGGATCCTGACTTGGGAGGACGCTTACTATGACAATCCCAATATTTGTGACTCTTCTGGAAATAAGAGCTGCCAGAATACATGGGAGCGGAATGGCAGTGCAGATTTTTCGCATGATCCTCTAGAGTTAGCTGTGGCAAAGATGTCATATCATGTATATTCGTTAGGGGAAGGGTATGACTTAACTAATGAATGTGTTGGATACTTAAGATTAATGTAATTCTTATGTAGCTCCAGCTCCTAGTTTGATGTCTTCTTTTTTACAGAATTGTTGGACAGGTAGCTGTTACAGGAAAACATCGGTGGATATGTGTAGATAATCAAGTTACAAGCTCTGGCCCATCTTTGGAGGTGAGGAATCTTCTTCTTAAATGTTGTCACTAGCTAGTCACTAGTGTTCTCTTAGCCTTGTAGGATTTGAAATTCTATAATTGAAACTTGACACCAAAGATGCTTAGTGTACATGACTAATCGTCCAATCATTCTCCATTCCTCTTCTTTGATTTGTTTTCAGTTTGCTGATGGATGGCAATCTCAATTTTCTGCTGGAATTAGGGTAAGATAATCCTCACGGTGAAGAAATCAGTCTCAATGAAAACAGCTATAGAGAAATTTCTATATTTACCCAGAAATTGGAATTGCCTATCGTTTCTAAGGATGATGGTTAATGCATAATTTTAGTTTGAACTATAAATTTGGAAAAATGTAGTTAGTAAGATAATGGAGTTGATGATATGACAAATTGTCTAGCCATAGAAGGACCCTGGCTCCTATTTCACTCGCCGCAATCATATCCATCCGTACATTTTTATTTAGAGTGCTTCATTTGCAAAAGTGAGTAGATTCAGATCAACAAATGACATCTGCACGTTATCATTTTACCTTATTGAGCATTGAAGTCTGCTTTGCTGATTCATATTTCAGAATTATATCAAATGTTGATTATTCACATTTATTGCACTGTGCCAATGAATTTATAACATTTGTTTGCCTAAAAGTTCTTCACGTGATCCTAAATGGGACTCTTCATTTGTTAAAGTTATATTTATTTTTACATAATGGAGATGGGAGATTTTTGTGTTATGATAGATGGATTGTTTGTAGTTGCATAGTAATGAAGTGAGGAGAAATTAAGTTTCTGGAATCTGGACTTCTAGTGTACTCTGTTAGCAAACCTGTGGTTCGCTTTTGGAGAATGACATTTTTTGCAATATGATTTTTCATTGACATACCTTTATTTTGTATTGTAGACCATTGTTGTTATAGCCGTAGTCCCCATTGGAGTTGTTCAACTTGGTTCCTTGAATAAAGTAAGATGACTATATTCTTCTTTCTTTTATTTTTGTGCTTAAATCCCACGCTGTTGGTGAATGTGGTTGACATATACTATTCTTCTAAAGTTTGTTTGCACTTTTTTGTAATTTTCCATCATAATATAACTATTCAAGTAATATGATTTGCCTCTTATTTCTTCTCCATCTAATTTTGGTAACTGCTTGAGTGGTTATTGGGACATTGATTGAGTAGTGGTAATCCTTTTCACTAATTGCATATGTGTAAACTTTTAGTAGTTGATGTTGGCCATAATATGTAAATGGATTTTTTAGTGCTGATTCTATGGATACAATTCTACATATATAATAATACTGATGCTACTACTATGAAAATCACATGCTTGCATGTTTAAATGGTAATGAAACCCCTTGCTTTTGGCATGTCTCTGTTTTCTTTGTTATGTAAATTGGTAATTGGCTGAAAAGTTGATTGCTTAATCAAGAGAAAGCTTTCTAGCTTTTTTATCACAGACTTGTGCTTAGTTGTTGTTCCTTTTACTCCTGAAATTACTTCTATGATCTATTCTAACACGTTGATAAGGCCGTGTTCAGTAAATTTATAGGCCTCGTGCTTAATGTTTTGATTAAAATTTTGATGGATATTATTGATAAATTTAGAATATTTTGGGATATATATTTATGCAGAAGTCCGTTTATCATTGAAATATTAAATAATCTGCCCTTTTTATGTCATCCCTGATACCAGGTTGCTGAAGATATGGGGTTTATAACCTGTATCCGAAGTCTCTTTTTGTCTAATCAAGATTACACAATTTGCCATGCTCCTAATCAAGGACAAAATAGTATGAAGAATTCTTCGCCTGTGGTAATTTTTCTCCATTTTTTGTGTATGTGTCATCAGTCTGCATGAATGTGCTTGTGTGAGTAGGGTACAGGTTGTGTGCCGTTGACATGTACATCTTTTCACACACTGTGCATTGAGCATAATCATAAGATTTGTTTCATTTTTCTCTTTCAGCTGGATTCAAAAACTTCAGAAAGTGTGCCTGCTTACTTGCACAATACAGAGAAAACCATGAAGCATGAATCACTGGATAATTTAATGCCCTTTCAAGGTCCTGGGAACAATTATTTACCTCATACTGTGAATCAGAAGATGACTGTTGATGTGGCCAAGCATGAGGGACCAGAATTATACAGTGATGGAAATTTCATTTTGCTTCAGTCAATGTCTAATATGATGAATGTGGAGCAGCAGAAATTTTTAGGGATGAGACCTGTAAATGAGAGAAAGTTTGAAGGGAACAGTGGTGGCTGTGATGATACAAGTGTGGAATCAGGAAAAAAATTGTCATCTTTTTTACATAATTTGGTTACGGGTAATAATGGTGTAAATGATTTAGTATGTCCATCTAGAAATGTTGGCGTTGATTCTGTATCCTTCTCTTCAGACTTTGTTGATACAGCTGTCTTTGAGAGTGAAAAGTTTCATTATGTGGATATCAACCAAAAAGGAGTGTTGAACTGGCCCAGACCTTCAGATGCATACTCCCGAAAAGATATTGGGAAGTCAAAGTTTCAGACTGAACCTTGTTCCAAGGATACCTCATACACTTTGAAGTTTCCTGCTGGTTATGAGTTACATGAAGCACTTGGTCCAAGTTTTCTAAAAGGGAGCAAATATTTTGATTGGGCAGTAAAGGCAAATCAAGATGTTAAAGCCACTGAGATGTCAGATGAGCTAAGCTGTAGCCAATTGACTTCTGAATCAGAGCATCTCTTAGAAGCTATGGTGGCTAACATCTGCCATAGGAATAATAATGTCAATAGCGAGTTATCATTTTCTACAACAATGCAGGCTGCAATAGCATCAGGAAACAATCTCGAGGGTTCCACTCACACTATCCACACCATAAATTCTGAAAGCTGTTCAACAGATCAGCCTCACCTTGGTAGAGAGGAAAAACATTATAATTTGGGTTCATCTGGGATATGTGGTATAATGTCCCCAAAGGGTTTTTCTTCTACATGTCCTAGTTCCTGTAGTGAACAGTTTGAGAGGTCTTCTGAACCAACTAAGAACAGCAAGAAGAGGGCTAGGCCTGGTGAAAGTTGTAGGCCTAGACCAAGGGACAGACAACTTATCCAAGATCGTATTAAGGAGTTGAGGGAACTGGTACCAAATGGAGCAAAGGTATCCTTAACATCCATTTTCTAATTCGGTCTCAATAAGTTGTGATTTCTTGATGGTTGTTTCAATTTACAGAGCTAAATATTTCATATGGTCATGTCAACAGTGCAGTATTGATTCGCTACTGGAGTGCACCATAAAACACATGCTCTTTCTCAAGAATGTAACCATGCATGCTGACAAGCTAAATAAATTTGCGGACTCAAAGACTAAGGTACAGTTTGATAGAGTTTTAGTTGTCTACCTCTGATTCATAGGCTGAAAAGAAGTTTACAGATTATACTTTAGTCAAATAGTTAATGAGTACACTTGTTTCTTACTCGGCATTATTTAAATGACAAATTTTACTGAAAATGATGACATTAATTCTCAGCATTTTCCCTTCAGAACATTTAGCCGGACCCTTAAATTTTATGTATTTGTTCAATTGCTAGTAAAGAGCAAGTTTTTGCAGTGTTGAGTGTTGAATGACCCATTTCAAAAGTTTGGTTTGCTTCATTTGAACAATTTATGAATGTGTGATTTCATTTTTATTATACTATCAATATTGTTTAACGCTATTGCAATTGCACAGTTGCATCACATGGAAAAAGATATTAACGGATCATCAAGTCATCAACAAGGTTCAAGTTGGGCAATGGAAGTCGGAGGCCATCTGAAAGTTCGTTCCATATTAGTGGAGAATCTTAATAAGAATGGCCAGATGCTTGTTGAGGTGTGTTAGGAGTTGAAAATTATAACCTTGATATATTTTTCTAGAATAAACAAGAAAAAAAATCTCCTTTAGAGAAATGTGGCTAGAAGCCCTTCTAAGATTGTACTTCGTGCCCTTGTATTCTAATTATGACTTATGCTGCAGATGTTGTGTGAGGAGTGTAGCCATTTTCTTGAGATAGCAGAAGCCATCAGAAGCATGGGCCTGACAATATTGAATGGTGCAACAGAAGCTCATGGCGAGAAGACATGTATATGTTTTGTGGTTGAGGCAGGATCAGAAGTAAGCTTTATTTGTTATTCAATTAAAGAAACTCAATGCGTTATTTTTATACTATCTAGGACTGAACTGAAGAAGTAGCATGGATGTTCTATTCCTGTTTAAAATGTTTAACTATTGCACATCGTGATGAGTCATGCATGAAAACTTAGTGATTATTTCCTGCGTAGATACTGACATGGAACGACCATACATATGAAGTCACCCAATTTATAATAATCTTTATGTAAGAATTGTGGTAATTAAAGTTGTTGTAACATGGAAGTTTTGTATGAATAGACATGCATAGATCATGCATGTTTCTGAAGTAAAAGAGTATTGTGCTGAATTGTAAATAGTTGGGTTGTTACATGTGAACGTTGATGGAATACAAGTCTGTGAGAGTTCGAGAGTTCTTAAGTACAGTTTTCTTTTTTTATCATTGTTAAACTACCAAGTGATTGATGCAAAGTGAATTGTCTGTCACAGGGCCAAAACAACAGAAACTTACACAGATTGGATATCTTGTGGCCGCTTGTTCAATTACTGCAATCCAAGAGCACTATGTATTCATAAAATCCATCTGATTCTTGGAAACTTACAAAGCTACTTCATTGACTGTTGTAACCCAATCTTTAAAATTATACTCCAAATATTAGGGCCTGTTTATGTTTTCTTTTTCAATAAAAGTAGAAAGCATGAATGTAAACATGTTTGGTTGAATTTTAGGAAAATAATCTCATTTTTTTTTTCTATATTAAGTCCAAATCAGAAAATATATAAAATGTTATTCCTGTTTTCTGTGGAAAATTTTGAAGATGAAAAGTCTACGGTGAGTGAAATTACTCCAATGCAACCATTCTTCCAATTACCATCCTGAAGATGTTACATCCAAGCCCCTATTGCTTATCTGCAACTGCAAGCATTATCAGTATCCAGGTTTTCATCTTATTTTTCATTTGTTCTCTTTTATTTTTTCTCTGCAAGTCTTTGCTTTCATCTTGTCTCTTTTTTTTTTTTCTATGTAAATATATATCTGTGCAGTTCCGCTGTATAAAGATTTTGGCCATTTGTTGTCTCCTTTATGATTTTTGCTTTTGAATCTATTTGATTCAAGAGCTCTTGCAATTTCTATTGTTCTAGCTTGTAATAAATTTTAATTAGCAAGTCTTTTCCTTGTTATTTCATGATGGTGCGAAGTTTGCAACTTTTATTCGTATTCATGTAGAGTTTACCTAGTTTCTGCTCTTATGGATTGCTTGGTGAATATCATTTGATGCGTCTATCTGAGACTGTCTTGTACGAATAATAAGTGTCTATTGTTTGTACATCATCTTTGTGTTCACTACTTATTTTAAGTGTGAAACACATGTGCCTCATGTTATGTATTAGTGACGTGATGTGATTCATGGAGTTCTTAATAACCAGTTTACATATATAGGCACCTTGTCAAAAACATTGGGGTACGAGCGTTCATTTGAGAAAGAGAGAAACTCTTGAGAGTTGTAATGTAATATCTAAAGTTCTCTCTGCAACTCTTTGAGAAAGAACTTGTTTAATAGTGAATTTCATGTGGATGTAGATTGTAACTCTTTGAGCAAGAACTTGTTTAATAGTGAATTTCATATGGATGTAGATTAGAGTTCTTTAATACTCTAGTCAAACTACCTTAACTCATGGTTACATCTATTATTTCCTTCTTAGTTCCTTATTATTGTTTTCCAGTACATTTGCTGCTTGTTGTTTGTGGCATTTTTGTGTTTGGTAAACCTTTAGGAAGTCTACAACAAACTGGTGTGGTGAGTGTGAAATTCAAATTCAACTGTTCTTTGCAAACTATGAAGTTGTGAAATTCACTAGATAAAAAGCCTTGGAAAGTAAATCCAAGCTTGCTTCCACCATGATTGAGAAATATAGGGAAACACTGTTGGAGAGTACTCACAGTGTTATTGTCCTTAGCCTTGGAGATAAGGTTTTGAGGTAGGTATCAAAGAAAAAGACTCTTGTGGAACCATGGATGAATGAAGCTTTAAAGCTTGTTCTCGATGAATTCTTTGCTGAATTTTCTATATTTAAAGTAGTCGTCGTACTCATACAAGATGAGTAGTGAAAATCTGGGTGAATTCAACATGTTAATTGTTTATTCGGAGAATATTGATGTACATATCAATGATGAGGATCAAGTGCTATTAATTACCTAAGGTGCGTGATCATTTCAAGAAAACTGTCGTATGGAAGAGATATGTTCTCTCTTGAAGAACTTTGGGCTATCTTAATTCAAAAGAATTTAATGGGATGTTTGAAGTGTAGTCGTCTAGAAAAAATGGAGATGGTTTGCTAGCAAGTGGAAGAACATCAAAGGATGAAAATGGGAACAAGGGAAAGTCCTAGTCTAGATAGAGGAATGGTGGAGATAATGTTTCAAAAATTAAGTGCTACCATTGTAGAAAGAAGGTCACCTAAGAAGATTTTGTCCTCTAATAGGTAGAAGAAGGTTAACCACCTAGATAAACCATCTAGGTTTGGGTGAAGTAACTTTGGTTGAAGACAGTTACGAATCATCAGTACTTCTAATGATGTTTAGTAAGTAATATTGATGATGTAGATTTGATATTGAACTTGGTGTTCATTGTTCATGACTACTAATGGTATGGGGTACCAAGAGTTTATAGAACTTGAAGGAGGATTTGTTCTCCTTGGAACCTTAAAATTCAAGTTGAATGATGAAATCGAAAAATTGCTATATGAAGTTAAAAGTAACTAGGGGATCCATGGTCCTTATAAACGGTGTGAGGAGGAATGACTTGTATGCTTTGAAAGCTGTTGTAGTTTGTAGTTCAATGTCTACTATTGAGTAGACCATCTAGTTCTAGGCGTACTTATGTTAGGTCATGTAAGTGAGAATGACTTTGTTGAGTTGTAGAAGTAAGGATTGTTTTAGAGTTACAAAGTTGATAAGTTGAAATGTAATGTACTTATATGAAAAAGTTTGTTATGTCAAATTCAATGTTGTACAACACAGTAATGATATCATGTTGATATGTGGGTATCGTGTGCTACTTCCTTGTACTCTGGTGTGAAGTACTTTTTGTTGATAGTAGATGACTATTTGAGGAAGCTATGTGTCTATTGCAACATACCAAAAGGTGAAACATTTGAGAACTTTGTAAGCTAGAAGCATAAGGTGGAGAATTGGTAAGATGAAGAGGTTTTAATGAATATTGGTTTTACATTTTGTTCAAAATTGTTCAACAATTCTTTTATGCAAAAATAACATACTAAATCATTAGACAATAGTTGGGATTCCTCAATGGAATGACCTAGCAGAGAGGTTTAATAAGATCATTTTAGAAAGAGTTAGATGTTTGTTGTTGAGTGCTAGAATTTCAAAGGTGATTTGGGTTGAAGCTACTACTATTGTAGCCTACTTGACTAACAAACCTCCCTTAATTGTTTTCGATATATAGTTGCCTAACCTTGTGTTTGGATGGAGCATTTCAATAATTCTAAAAAATTGAAATGCATTTGAAATTCTTATAATTGAATTCTCTTCATTTTTTAAATAATATGTTTGGATAGTAGTAACTAAAATATCTTATATTTCAATTTCTTGTATGGATAAAATAATTGAATTTTTTCTTGAGATCAATTTTCATTTCAATAATATTTATTTTGATATAATTATGTGGCAAAGGTGGTACGTTTTTCATAATTATAATAAATGAGTGGTTACAAAATAGATATGCATGGTTTCTCGCAATTGGGAAAAATAATTTAAAAAAATATATGTTTACTATTTTTTTCAAAGTATTAAGTATCAAACATAAAGTGGCAAATGTGATATGTTTTTCAAAATTATAATAAATGAGTGGTTAATTACCAATATTAGTTATGAAGAATTTTGTAAGTTCACAATTGAATGATATTTACAATATGTAGAGGCTTGGACTCCTGGAATTGGAAAAAAAATGAATTTAAACAATATATATTTATTATATTTTTTTCAAATTTTTAGGTACCAAACATAGAGTTATTATGTAACAAACACGGTATGAGGTTAAATATGTTTTTGTCCTTCAAGTTTCAGCGAAATTTGAAATTAGTTCCTTATCAAAACTTTTGATCAATTTAGTCTTTCATTTTTTAAAATGCGTGAATTCAATCTTTTATACTAAATTTTGTTAAGTTTATTTGACGTTTTAAACGCATTTCATGATAGTATTTAAATTATTTACACTCTTTGACACATTTTTGCTTTAATGTTAATTTAAATACTATCATCAGATGCGCTTGAAACATTAGATAAACTTAACAAAATTTAGTTAAAATGATTAAATTCACACATTTTGAAAGATGAAGGACTAAATTGGTATAAAGTTTTGATGAGAAACTAATTCTAAAATTCACCTTGAGAGATTAAAAATATATTTAACCTTATTTTATGTATAGGCTTGGACTCTTGCAACAAGAAAAAAATGAATTTAAAAAATATATATTTATTATTTTTTTTTCAAATTTTTATATAGCAATGTGGTTTTACTTTTTTCATAATTAACACCATTTAAATTTCTGGATTCTGGTAACGGTCCATAATTTATGTTTACCACACTAGAAAAACATCATGCGACTAAAGAATAAACTACTTTTTCCATATAGATAAATTGGAAGAATATGGACAGCATAAAAGTAACATTTTTAGCCAGCTCACTAAGCTTTTCATCTCCAAAACTAATTTTTCTAACACAAGGGTTTAAGAAAATGCATACAATGTATCAATCTACATATTCAAACTGCTATTTATACCAAAATGTGCAGCCAGCCATATGAAACTAATTTCATTCTAACTAGATTCATCATAAACCTCACTTGCTTTACCATATTTTCACAATCTCAGAAGCATAATCCGAAGCTCTTACAAACAAATCAAAAGATACCAAAATTTAATCGAGAGTCATACATGAAAGATATCGATACAGTGGCAATGAATGAACAAATGTTACCTAATGCTGCAGATTTCAGTTTGTTGTTTTTCTTTATCCTCTTCAGCCCCGAAACTTCTGCCACAATAATCGAAAACTAATGAACAAAACGAAAATATTTAAGATTAATTTGACCCAATAAGCAACTTATTATGGTAAGATTTGCCCAAGTTCCCACATCAATCACGTTGCATCTACCTCTTGACATGCTTAAAAAATATTGATTATCCTATGTTCGGTCTTTTTTTTTTTTCAATAGATATCCTTCTAAGATAATCATATATTCAAAACTAATAAATAAACAGGGATTTGATTTTATTACCAAAATGACATAATAGTTAAACTTTTATTCAAAGTTGCTCGTTTTTCAATAAATTTATTTTAGATAACATGTATTCACAATATTTATTCAGATAAATTATTATACTTAGAGTTTGGTAAAAATAAATCAGACTAGTATAGTTCGTCGTAAAATTTTACAAATTTATTAAATATTGTAATAATTTAACAAATTTATTAAGTTAATTATATGACATATGAAATACTATTTAAATTAAATTCTGATGTTGTTGGTAATAAAATAACATGTAACAATTAATTTTTATTTTTTAAAAATATTACTTTCTTGTATAATAAATTTTTGTTATTTAAAATTAATAACATTTATTTGATAATAAAAATAAAAATGTACGTTATAAAATTTTATTAATAACATTTTTTTTCTTAAATTGATTTTTTTTCCACCTCCTACTCTTCCAAACCACCCCTCAATCTTCTTTCTCCTCCTCCCTTATACACAAAATATGACATCAAGTTTAATTTTAACGGAAAGATCACAATTTTAAATAAAACTAAGACACATCACAATTTTAAATAAAACTAAGACACAATTAAGTAAAAAACAAATATTAAAAAAATAATTAAATATTATTTTCAATATAGAAATCAAAGTATGAAGTAAACCTATATTAGAATGAAGGTTATAATTGAGTTCCTAACTAAATTTTAATCATAAGCAATAAACAATGTTATTTTGTTAAATATTGTAAACAATATGCCATTTAAGTAATCATGATCAGTAATCAATGTTATTTCACCAAATCTTAATCATGAATCATAAGTGATTGATATATTACCATTACCTATATCCATGAAGTTTTATGATTAATGTGAAATAAAATAGTAATTATGATAAAATGACAAGTCTTTTTTATTACTTTGATGAAAATTGTTAGATAGACAGAATTGGTATATTTTTTTATATTAATCGCAATATATTTTTCATTAAATATATATTGATATAAGACAAGTAAGTAATTAAAACAACAACTATATCAATATGATCTAGTAAAAATAACAATTAAATGACATAAAAATAATAAAATAATATAAAAATTTCAAATACACAATAAAATAAAAAACAATTATTAAAAATTCAATTAAAAAAATTAAATTTATGAAAACTTAATTAAGTCCTTTAATAATAAAATTATTGATTTTAAACATCATTTGAAAGCGAGTGGAATCAACATTGTTTGTTTTAAAGAGTGTGAAAATCATTCTCTCTTGTTCTTCCCACCGCGTTCTTCTGATCGGCCTGCTTTCTCTGTTATTCCGAATCGAACTGCTGCTGTGAATCTTTCCTGGTGACTAAAATCCTGAAGGTGATCATCTTGTTATTTCTTTTTTTTTGTCGCTTTTATTTTTTCATTTGGTAACTAGTACTCACACTGCTTCATGGTTCAAAGCTTCGACTTGCAATCTTTATCTTCGTCTTCCAATTTTTATCCATGTAACTAAGTGTGACACAGAAATTCTGATAGGGTTGTGTTTGCATAGTTGTTCAGAAATGTAATTGGGAGGGTGTCTCTGTTATAGGGGCTTTAGGGAGTGAATAACGAGAGCTTCGACTAATATACTAATATATTGGAGTATCAAAATTTTGGTTGAATTACTTTTTGGTCCATTTTTCGTAAAAAATGTCAAGTTGGTTTTATAATTTTCTTAGTCTCAATTTAGTCCGATTTTTTTTTAAAATTGATGAAATTTGGTCATTTTCGTTAAATTTCTTGAACTGGAGCAAAAAATTTTTATCAAGACTGACATTAGAATTATGTCAGTTACAAACATTAACAAAGCAGATCATCTTTCTTAACAAATTCAATTTTGATTAAAAAACATTGATCTAATTCAAAAAATTTAACAAAAAAGAACCAAATTGCATTATTTTTTCAAAACCTAGATCAAATTGGGACAAAAAAATGGAAGGACTAACTTCATATTTTTTAACAAAAATAGAAATTAAAAGAGTAATTTCAAAATTTTTATATAAACTAATAAAAACATTGTATTTACTTTTTTATGATAATAAAAAAAAATAAAATTAGAATTATTGTTATCATTATAATTATAAAATAAATACAAATAATTTTTTATAATATTACACTATAATTATTTTTTATTTATAATGATTAAGTTTTAAATAAAAAAATAATAAAATTAAACAAGTGACAAACAAATGTTAATAAAATTATTTTTATTTCTAAAAATATTTAAAAGATAAATTTGAAAATGTGAAAAACAAAAAAAAAAGAAAATTTTCTTTTTATATAAATATAGATGTATAAAAAAATTTTAAAATATCAAATTTATAAAATATATTAAAAATATTATATTTTAAATATATATTTAAAATTATATATTAAATAAATTATATAAATATAAAAATTTTCGGGGTGCCATGACCCCTATGTCCCTTGAATGGTCCGCCAGTGGTGTTTTGGGAGTCTGGGTCCGACACCGGGGTGGCTGTTGCTCGGAGAGATGCTCCAGATTCAGTGGTCACCGACGAAAACTGAGGTGGCCGACGGCAGACAGCAGCTGACGGTGGCAGACGACGGCGAATTGGCAGAAAAGAGTGGTTAACATGTTGGATAGCTCCAAACAGATGTGAATAGTAGCAAACAAGGCTAGACAGATGCGGACAACAGTGACCAGTGCCACCGAATAAGACTTTTTGGAAGGCTTATACCAACTTAAGATTAAAAACAGAAAATCCAAATTCCAGATAAATATATCTTCAGAAGGCTTTTTGGATCCTTCTCATGTTCATCTTATTTATACTGATTAAGAGCATATACAGTGAGGAGTTGGACAGTCAAGAGACTTGTCCTATACTGCTATTCCAATGTCAACATTCTCTTCAAGCTACTGTTAAGAGATGCATGAATGCAATGCTAAATGCAGAATATTAGAGGGAATCTAATGGGAATGGTAAAATGAACTTTAAATGGAATGAAGAGGTAACTAGGTGAATGAAGCATGCGTGAACAGATTCAAAAATGATGAAATGCACACGTTAGGAATGATTATAGGCCATGAACCATACTAAAACTTAATGCAAAATAAGCTTTAAACCAGGAATGATTATAGGCCATGAACCATACTAAAACTTAATGCAAAATAAGCTTTAAACCAGAAAACTTGCATGAAACCTAAATGGCAGCATTTAACAAATCTGTGACAGCAATGAATTTCTACATAATGGAATGCAGATTTTGAGCGTAGAACGGGAATGCAACTTAGTAAGCATGGACAGTCTGTATGCATGAGTGTTGAGGTGATCTAGAGTAAGTACTTTAGAGTGAAGAATCATGTATGTGCACAATGAATGCTGCATGAAATTAGATGACAGTGCACATGAGACCCTATGGCAGCAGAATTGGGTCTGTGACAGCAGAAAAACGAATATGACTATGGCAGTATGACAGCAGAACCTAGATTGTGACAGCTCTATTATAATATGAAACTAGAATGAACAATTGCAGAAATGCAGATGCACATACAGAGCTGAAAATCAAGTCCCAGTGGAGAAATGGAAAGGAAAATTGAATGCTGCTCCAGAATTATGCAACATGAATTCAAACCAGTATAGCATGAAACCTAAGTGGCAGAGTGGGTCAATGTAAAACTAATATATGGATCAATTTGGGTTCATGACAAAAGTCAGTTAGTACATTAAAACCAAACCACATACATTTAGAATAGAAAATCACTTTAAAGCCGTGCATGACATCAGTAAACTAATGCATTTCAGCAGCGTCACACCCAAACAGAATGTTATGCAGACCCAGAAACTTATGTGGCAGCATTGAATTCTAGGATATGACAGCAGAGAATTAATCTAATTGTGACAGCACCAACCCAAAAACATGCAGCTATGCATACTCTTAAAACTGCAACACCATTATAAAACTTCAGGATTCATGTTCATAATCAGTCTTATGCATGAAGATACCTGAACAGATTTTGGATCAAATTTTCGAAAGCAAATTGTCGCAATCGAGATCGAGACGAGACGGCGAATACAATTTAAAAAAAATAGAGGAGCAGTTACCATAGTTTATGAGAAACTATAGAAAAAACTTAAAAAGAATGGTCTTCGAAACCAAATTTGGATTCGAGAGTCGGTTACGTGTGGGGAAGGTATTAGCATCCCATGACCCCGTCTTAAGACGGTTCCTTGTTTAATTAAGTGTGCAAAATAAAATTTGATGTTTAAAATATTTGTTGTTCCAAAAAATCAAAAAAAATAAAAGCACACATAAAATAATAAAGATTAAAAACAAAATTATCTTTTTTTTTGGCCTGACGAGAATTGCACCTTGCTCCTATGTATTTCCATTTGAAAAATCAAGGATAACGTACTTCTTTGTAAAAAAATTGTTGTTTGATATTATTAATTTGTTTTTTTAATTTTTCTATATTTTTATGTATGTGTATATTTTATTAATATCAAGAGAACCCGAGATTCTACATGATAAAGATTTAGTTATCAAGCAAATATGAGATTTGACATGATATTTAAGATGATTTTATAATTTTTACTTTTTATTATTACTAATTTAAAAAAAAAGAATTCAAAGCATATAGGAAGTCCGAGACTTGACATGACATTCAATATAAAGAAAAATATAATTATTTATTTATTATTATCCTTTATTTTTAGAGAGAATTAAAGCCTACGAAAGAAACATTTTTACTTATCAAGATAAAAATAAAGGGAAAGAGAAAGGTTGAGCACATTAAATAAGGAGAGGGGTTTTTCGAATTTTGTTTTGTGTATCTATTGGAGTACCACTAAGATCCTAGTCTTTAATCTTTTAATCTTTAATTATAATAAAATATATGATTATATTGGTCCTGATGAAACATATTATAGCAATTAAATCGTTGAATAATATGCACGGTATTGATTATAATTATTAACGAAATATGACTTGTAATTACTAGAATCATATTTTCCATCACATAAAGATCGTGATCAAATCATAATATATTAGTCATATAATTGATTCTAATTATTACTAGAAATATTTTCTTCAAACTGTTAAAATCGTACCATTCTCTAAAAGCATTATTATCGGGAATATTTGCTTCTAATTAAGATAATACTTTCCCAGACTGACAATGCAAGGAGACACATCATATAACTGTAAATGCAAGATATTTATTCAAATTATTATAAAAAAATATTGTTCCTGATATTATACCCTTCTCTAAAAACAAAAATTATGAAACGCCCTTTTTTGACATATTATGTGAAAAGTGTAAATAGCACACAGTGGGGTGAAAATATGTACAACACATTTAGGCTCATGAAAAGCATGTGATAAAATAAATTAGATTCTCCTTCTCTTGGTTTTTTCCTCTTTTCTTTTTTTTTTTTCGTTTTTCCCATGGTAGAATTATAGTTAAAAAAACCTACCGTCAATAAAAACATATTTTTTTATTTTATTTTTTTATTTATTATTATTATTTTATATATTATTTTATTATTTTTTTTTAACAAAACAAATGCATTTATCTGGACAAAATTGGGTGTTGACACAAAACAACACAGTTTATATTCAGATGCAATGCACTTGACTAGTACAAAATTCTCATCGGGCTTGAAAAATCAATTCCCTACAGTAACTCCTCTTTCGTGGAGCAACATTTGATCTAAGTGTCACACACTTGAAAATCCACATCAAAGAAAACAATGCAAATAGATTTTTTTTCTTTGAAAGCATTTGAGAATGACATATTCAAGAAGTAGGATGCAACTGAACAAATAATTTTTTACCATGTCCTTTGCCTAGTATGAGTTTAGTTGTTTACCATCATGAGAGAGGGATACAATGGCAAAAGTTAATGGTAATGATGCTATGGATGTGCAGAACCCACCTCCTCCACCTCCAAAGGATGAATTCCCTCATTCAACAAAGGATGAATTCCCTCATTCAAAATTATCGTGTTTTGCTAGATATGGTGGTAAATTTAACCATCACGTACAAATACTATATCAGGGATTGTCTCATCCCAGTACTCGTTAGCAAAGTGTGAGGCGTTCTCTACTACTTTGAGAGAATAACATACCATCACCCTGTACTCGTTAGCAGAGTGTGAGACTACTTTGAGAGAACAACATACCATCACCCTGACGGTAGTGCACGTAAGTAAAAAAGTAGTACAATTATAATTAATTGTTTTGTTAATTTTATACATTTTTTATTTTATAGATAAGCATTAACATTTTTATTTTTTTTTTCAGATTAGAAGTTTCTTTATGCAAATTTCAGAATTATTTAATGAGACCTGGATGAGGGAACGTTCAAGTTGATTGATCCAGACAACCCTCTACATAGGGTAAGTAGTATATAATGCTAAGTAAATTTTAATATATAACTTCATTTGAAGTATACTTAATTTTATCTAATCTTACCAAGTTGCATTTTATACTTTGTACATAAGTACAAGGGAGTACGAGATCATTTCAAGGCCTATATACCTATGTACCATCCTTCCACATATATGGCGTCAGTATAGAAAGCCCACACCTCGTCGCGATCAGATCATTCGGTAGCGACGAAACAGGAGGCGGGGATCGGTAGAGACGTCGGGACAAACATCGATACCGGGACCGACATGAGGGACGTCAGGAACTACTCGTGTTAGTTCACTGTAAGGGATAAACTAAGGGGGCAATAACACATACTGGGACACCTTCCCACCTTCCATTCCTTTGTCCTCACCCATCATAACATTTTTATTGGATGTTTTCTCTCAATTATTGAGTTTTGTTCAAATATCTCCGTACAAGAGTATTGATCGACACCTTAAGTTTTACCTTTAACGAAATGTTCATCTCTCAATCTAAAACTCATGTTAAAAAAATTATGCATTTGTATTATAGAAAATGCACCCTTCAAATATTAAAAAAATTACTATATAATATTTTGTACAAAAGTATAATTTAATGTTATAATATTGTATGTAAAGTTATAATATTGTACCTAAAGTTATATCACTTCACCTGAAGTATACTTAATTTAAGCTTAACAAGTTGCATTTTATACCTTGTACGTAAGTACAAGGGAGTACGAGATCATTTCAAGGCCCTATATACCCTTTTTCCACATATATGGCGTCGGTATAGAGAGCCCCACCTCGTCAGATCAAATCATTCTGCGAGAATAGAACATGAGACGAGGACCGGGAGAGACGCTGGGACAAACAACGACATGGGGATCGACATGAGGGACGTCGGGAGTTACTCGTGTTAGTTCACTATTGGGGATAAACTAAGGAGACAATAACACATACTGGGACACCTTCCAACCTTCCATTCCTTTGTGCTCACCCATCATTAACATTTTTATTAAACCCATTCGATGTGGATGTTTTCTCTCAATTGTTGAGTTTTTTTCAAGTCTCTCTGCACAAGAGTATTGATGGACACCTTAAGTTTTACCTTTAACGAAATGTTCATCTCTCAATCTAAAACTCATGTGAAAAAAATTAAGCACTTGCATTATAGAAAATGCACCCTTCAAATATTAAAAAAATTACTATATAAAATTTTGTACAAAAGTATAATTTAAAGTTATAATATTGTACGTAAAGTTATATAACTTCCTTTGAAGTATACTTAATTTTATTTAAGCTTAACAAGTTGCATTTTATACCTTGTACGTAAGTACAAGGGAGTACGAGATCATTTTAAGGCCCTATATACCCTTTTTCCATATATATGGCGTCAGTATAGAGAGCCCCACCTCGTCACGATCAAATCATTCTGCGACAATAGAACATGAAACGAGGACCGAGAGAGACGCTGGGATATACACCGACTTGGGGATCGACATGAGGGACGTCGGGAGTTACTCATGTTAGTTCACTATAGGGGATAAACTAAGGAGGCAGTAACACATACTGGGGCACCTTCGCACCTTCCATTTCTTTATGCTCACCCATCATAACATTTTTATTAAACCCATTCGATGTGTGGATGTTTTTATTGAAACCCTAAACCCCCTTAGGGTTTCTCGTTTTCCCTTTTCTATAGCTGATTACTGATTTAATCAGTAATCTAGGGTTTCCTTTGTAAAAAACCCCTTTTCCCCTTTTCTATAAAAACCCGCTTGGGTTTTTCGCTTCAATGTAACAAATACAAAAAACTGTAATAGAAAGCTTTGCTTACCTTACTCTTGCTTCTCTCACGAGCATTGGATCTGCATCTCGCTGTAGATCCACTTTCTCTTTCGTCACCCACCATATTCTCTTCCATTCCCTCTCCTTTCGCGCTCTCAGCCATGGCCACTATCTTCTCTCTCGCGGATATAATAAAAGGAGTGGTTGTGGTACTTCTATATGGTACCAGACTAGGTTTCTAATCTGCTGTGCTTCCGCTTTTCACTTTCTTTCTGCCAAGAACGTTATTCTTGGCATCCTTTTGAAGAATCATGGATGGGAATCCTGAAACAAAGCCAGAATACACCAGCCAGAAGGCCAACAACTTTGATCTTGATCAATCCCTCATACCCACCAGTCCCTACTACTTGCACCTTGGAGGAAATCCAGGTTTGGTCCTAGTTTCTAATGTTTTAAATGATAATAACTACGTTTCTTGGAGCAGGAACATGCAACGTGCCTTGCTCTCCAAGAATAAGCTAAAGTTCGTTAATGGCAGCATTAAAACACCTCTGCCCATTGATCCAAACTATGATTCCTGGGAAAGATGTAACATGATGATTCTTTCATGGATTATGAGGACTCTCGCACCAGACATTGCAGAGAGTGTAATGTACATAGATTCTGCTAAAGAACTATGGGAAGAATTAAGGGAAAGATTCTCTCAAGGGGACTACTTTCAAATCTCTGATTTGTTACAAGAAGTTCACTCTATCAGACAGGGAGATAGAAGCATAAGTTAATTTTTTACAGAATTAAAGAAATTATGGGAAGAACTGGAGTTCTTGAGACCCATACCCAACTGTACCTGTGGAAAGCCCTGTGAATGTGATCTGTCCAGAGTTTTCTTGAAACAGAGGGAGACTGAACATGCCATCTGTTTTCTAAAGGGATTAAATGACAACTACAACAATGTCAGAACTCAGATATTGCTCATGGAGCCTCTACCTAGCATAAACAAAGTTTTTTCTCTTGTCATGCAGCAAGAAAGAGAGGGCAATGGTTCTGGAAATCTGGCTAATGAAAACAAAGTTCTCATGAATGCAGCTGACAAAGGATATAGAAACCAAGAACAAGCTTCTTGGAGAGGACAAGGAAGAGGCAATGGGTCACGAACACAAGGAAGAGGCAGAGGCAGAAATCCTAACCAAGGAAAGCAATGCACCTACTGCCACAAAATGAACCACACTGCAGAGGAGTGTTATTCAAAACATGGATATCCTCCATGGTACAAACAAAGGACAGAACAAGATAAAGGGACCTATAGTAATAAGAACTCTAATGCTCAACAGATGTGCAACCTCAATGTCAATCCTGAAACTCAAAAGCCCTCTGATCACACTCTAGAGGAAGGTGCTGCTAATGCAACCTTGAGCGTTGAACAGATTCAGAGACTGCTAAAGCTTTTAGATGACAAAGATGAGCCAAAGCACTCGGTCAGCCACATCCAGACCTTCAGCAACAATGTCTCAACCCACAAGAATCAGCAAGGTAAAACCTGGATCCTTGATACATGGGCCACAAATCATGTGACCCATGACATAAGTCAATTTTCTAGTTTTTACAAAATTAAACCTATTACTGTAAAACTGCCTAACAATTCTACTATTATTGCTGAATTTGCTGGAACTAAGAATTTTTCAGAATGTTTCATCATTTTCAATGTGCTATACATTCCTGAATTTTCTTTCAATATAATATCTGTTCAAACTCTCATAAAGGACTCAAATTGTAAACTAATTTTCTCTTGTGAGCAATGTCAGATACAGGACAATCATTCATACAAGATGATTGGGCATGCTAGCATGATAAGGGGGCTGTACTACCTTGATGAAAACACCTCTACTTCACGAGATCATGTTTTTGTTAATACTACTATGAATTACTCTAAGAAAGACATAAATGTATGGCATTACAGACTTGGACACCCATGTAATAATGTTCTAAGACAAATTTGTAGAGCTTTTCCTTATGTTCATGATTCTTGTAAAAACATATGTGACATATGCCATTATTCAAAGCAACATAGATTGCTTTTTCCTCACAGTACTACTACTTCTGATAATTGTTTTGACTTGATTCATGTTGATATATGGGGTCCTATCTCTATTCCTTCCATACATGGGCATAAATATTTTCTTATTGTTGTAGATGACTTATCTAGACATACTTGGGTTTTTCTCATGCATTGTAAGGGAGAAACCAGAAACCTTCTGTTAAATTTTGTCATCTACATTAAAAATCAGTTTAAGAAGGATATTAAGACTATCAGATCTGACAATGGTCCTGAATTTGAGTATGATGATCTTTATAATAAATATGGTATTATTCACCAAAGGAGTTGTGTTCATACTCCTCAGCAGAACTCTGTTGTTGAAAGAAAACATCAACATATTTTAAATGTTACTAGAAGCTTGCTTTTCCAGTCTAATATACCTAAATGCTATTGGTCTTATGCTGTTAATCATGTTGTTCATATAATAAACAGAATACCATCTGCTGTTTTGAAAAATAAATCCCCCTATGAAATGCTGTATTCAAAATCTCCTACTTATCTTGATTTGAAAACCTTTGGATGTTTAAGTTTTGCCTCTACCCCTGGTATAAATAGAAATAAACTTGATCTTAGGGCAAGAAAATGTGTTTTTATTGGGTTCAAAAATAGAATAAAGGGATACATCCTGCTTGACTTAAAATCTAGAGAAATTTTTATAAGTAGAAATGCCTTGTTCTATGAAACCATTTTTCCCTGCAGCTCTACGGAAACCACAATTGTTGAGGAAAATAATCACATAAATCAGGATTTTAGTTTCTTGAATGACTCCCATATCAATATCAGGGAGGACCATATTGCTCTTGATAATTCTACAGGAGAAATTCAAGAAAATGACAGTACTACGATGATGAAGAAGACAGGACAACTGACAGCTCCAATTTACAGCAGATTGAACCTGAATAGATTATGAACCAACCTGCCCAAGATCAGGACAACCAAGACAATGCGGCATATGAACAGAGTGACACAGAAGACAACATTCAGGATTTGAGAAGATCCAGAAGAGACAGAAAGCTTCCTCACTATCTAAAGGACTACCAGGTTAATGGTTCCTTAACTATCAATAACTCCTGTCAGCTTAAACCTACTAATCAAATTAAGGCCAACTATAAAACTATTTATCCTATTGATTCTGTTGTTTCTTATGATGGTTTATCAAAGGAGCATCTTCACTACACTCTCACCATCACTGCCAACCATGAACCACAATCATATACTGAAGCTAGCAAAACTAAAGAATGGAGGGATGCTATGAACAGGGAAATACAAGCTCTAGAAAACAACAAAACCTGGTATCTCACCAATCTCCCAAATGGAAAGAAGCCCATAGGTTGCAAATGGGTTTTCAAAACCAAGTATAATTCTGATGGGAGTATTGAAAGGCATAAAGCTAGATTGGTTACGAAGGGATATTCCCAACAAGAGGGAATAGACTACTTTGATACTTTCTCTCTTGTGGCTAAACTCACAACTGTAAGGATTATTCTAGCCTTAGCAGCTGCTAAGGACTGGTGCATATATCAACTTGATGTTGATAACGCCTTTTTACATGGAGATTTGAATGAAGAAGTCTACATGACACCTCCACGAGGGCTGAACTTCCCAAACAAGGACAAGTTTGTCGACTAACTAAGTCCCTATATGGCCTCAAACAGGCCAGCCGTCAGTGGTTTGCTAAACTCTCCTCTTTCCTCTTAAACCTTGGTTTTGCTCAATCTAATTCTAACTACTCTCTTTTTATACATAAAACTTCTAGCACTTTCACTGCTTTGCTTGTGTATGTAGATGACATTATTCTATCAGGGAATTCTATGGAGATTATCAATAAGACCAAAGGTACCCTGCATCAAACCTTCAGAATCAAGGACTTGGGGAAACTAAAATATTTTTTGGGTTTTGAAATTTCAAGGACCAAGAAAGGGATCCATATGTGCCAAAGAAAGTATGCCCTGGACATACTAAATGAAACTGGAATGACTAACAGCAAACCCTGCCAAACCCCCCTCATGAGTGACACTAAACCTCTTTTTGCCATCAACAATACCTCCTACAATGTTGATTCCTACAGGCGATTTATAGGGAAACTACTCTATCTCACCAACTCTAGACCTGACATCAACTACTCTGTCCATCTTCTTAGTCAATTTGTGCAAGCACCCACTGCTTACCACCACCAAGCTGCCCAACATATCCTGAGATACATCAAGGCCGATCCTGGTCGAGGATTGTTTTTTCCTAAAGACACTAATCTACAAATTAAAGGCTTCAGTGATTTTGATTGGGCCACATGCCCTGAAACGAGACACAGTATCACTGGTTACTGTGTCTTCCTTGGAGAGTCCCTCATCTCATGGAAATCCAAGAAACAGAGCATTGTTTCTCGATCATCTTCTGAATCCGAGTACAGGGCTCTCGTAACTACCTCTTGTGAGATTCAATGGATTAGCTATATTCTTCATGACCTCTACATTCAGCTTGATCCGCCTCCAGTGCTCTACTGTGATAATCAGGCCGCCAGACATATTGCTTAGAATCCCTCATTCCACAAACGAACGAAACACATTGACATTGACTGTCATGTGATTCGCGAGCGCCTTCAGAACAACCTCTTCCGCCTTCTCCCTATCAGCTCCAGTGACCAGCTTGCCGACATTTTTACGAAAGCTCTTCACCGTACCAACTTCAAATTTAACGTTCACAAGCTTGGGATGTTGAGAATCCACCATCCAGCTTGAGGGGAGGATATTGAAACCCTAAACCCCCTTAGGGTTTCTCGTTTTCCCTTTTCTATAGTTGATTACTGATTTAATCAGTAATCTAGGGTTTCCTTTGTAAAAAACCCCTTTTCCCTTTTCTATAAAAACCCGCTTGGGTTTTTCCCTTCAATGTAACAAATACAAAAAACAGTAATAGAAAGCTTTGCTTACCTTACTCTTGCTTCTCTCACGAGCACTGGATTTGCATCTCGCTGCAGATCCACTTTCTCTTTCGTCACCCACCATCTTCTCTTCCATTCCCTATCTTTTCGCGCTCTCACCCATGGCCACTATCTTCTCTCTCGCGGATATAATGAAAGGAGTATTTGTGGTACTTCTATAGTTTTCTCTCAATTATTGAGTTTTTTTCAAGTCTCTCCGTACAAGAGTATTGATGGACACTAAGTTTTACCTTTAACGAAATGTTCATCTCTCAATCTAAAACTCATGTTAAAAAAATTATGCACTTGCATTATAGAAAATGCACCCTTCAAATATTAAAAAAATTACTCTATAATATTTTATACAAAAGTATAATTTAAAGTTATAATATTGTACGTAAAGTTATATAACTTCCTTTGAAGTATACTTAATTTTATTTAAGCTTAACAAGTTACATTTTATACCTTGTACGTAAGTACAAGGGAGTACGAGATCATTTCATGGTCCTATGTACCCTTTTCCCACATATGTCGCGTCGGTATAGAGAGCCCCACCTCGTCACGATCAAATCATTCTGCGACAATAGAACAGGAGACGAGGACCAGGAGAGACACTGGGACAAACACCGACATGGGGATCGACATGAGGGAGGTCGGGAGTTACTCGTGTTAGTTCACTATAGGGGATAAACTAAGGAGGCAGTAACACATACTGGGACACCTTCCCACCTTCCATTCCTTTGTGCTCACCCATCATAACATTTTTATTAAACCCATTCGATGTGGATGTTTTCTCTCAATTATTGAGTTTTTTTCAAGTCTCTCTGCACAAGAGTATTGATGGACACCTTAAGTTTTACCTTTAATGAAATATACATCTCTCAATCTAAAACTCTTGTTAAAAAAATTAAGCACTTGAATTATAGAAAATGCACCCTTCAAATATTAAAAAAATTACTATATAATATTTTGTACAAAAGTATAATTTCAAGTTATAATATTGTACGTAAACTTATAATATTGTACGTAAAGTTATATAACTTCATTTCAAGTATACTTAATTTTATTTAAGCTTACCAAGTTGCATTTTTTACCTTGTACGTAAGTATAAGGGAGTACGGGATATGTACCCTTTTTCCACATATACGGCGTCGGTATAGAAAGCCCCACCTCGTCGCAATAAGATCATTCAGCGGCAAGGGAATAAGAGACGAGGACCAGGAGAGGAGGATCAGGAGACGAGGACCGGGAGAGACGCCGGGACAGATACCGACACCAGGATCGACATGAGGGACATCGGGAGCTACTTGTGTTAGTTCACTATAGGGGATAAACTAAGGGGGCAGTAATACATATTTGGGCACCTTCCCACCTTCCATTCCTTTGTCCTCACCCATCATAACATTTTTATTAAACCCATTTGATGCGGATGTTTTTTCTCAATTATTGAGTTTTGTTCAAATCTTTCCGTGCAAGAGTATTGATGGACACCTTAAGTTTTACCTTTAACGGAATGTTCATCTCTCAATCTAAAACTCATGTTAAAAAAATTATGCACTTGCAGTATAGAAAATGCACCCTTCAATTATTAAAAAATTTACTATATAATATTTTGTACAAAAATATAATTTAAAGTTATAATATTGTACGTAAACTTATAATATTGTACGCAAAGTTATATAATTTCATCTGAAGTATACTTAATTTTATTTAAGCTTAACAAGTTCCATTTTATACCTTGTACATAAGTACAAGGGAGTACGCGCTCATTTCAAGGCCCTATGTACCCTTTTTCCACAATAATGCCGTTGGTATAGAGAGCCCCACCTCGTCATGATCAAATCATTCTGTGACAACAGAACAAGAGACGAGGACCAGGAGAGACGTTGGGACAAACACCGACATAGGGATCGACATGAGGGACGTTGGGAGTTACTCGTGTTAGTTCACTATAGGGGATAAACTAAGAAGGCAGTAACACATACTGGGCACTTTCCCACCTTCCATTCCTTTGTGCTCACCCATCATAACATTTTTATTAAACCCATTCGATGTGGATGTTTTCTCTCAATTATTGAGTTTTTTTCAAGTCTCTCCGTACAAGAGTATTGATGGACACCTTAAGTTTTACCTTCAAAGAAATGTTCATCTCTCAATCTAAAACTGATGTTAAAAAAATTATGCACTTGCATTATAGAAAATGCACCCTTCAAATATTAAAAAAATTACTATATAATATTTTGTACAAAAGTATAATTTAAAGTTATAATATTGTACGTAAAGTTATATAACTTCCTTTGAAGTATACTTAATTTTATTTAAGCTTAACAAGTTGCATTTTATACCTTGTACGTAAGTACAAGAGAGTACGGTATCATTTCAAGGCCCTATGTACCCTTTTTCCACATATATGGCATCAGTATAGAGAGCCCCACCTCGTCAGATCAAATCATTCTGCGACAATAGAATCGGAGACGAGGATCGGGAGAGACGCTGGGACAAACACCGACATGGGGATCGACATGAGCGACGTCGAGAATTACTCATGTTAATTCACTATAGGGGATAAACTAAGGAGGCAGTAACAAATACTGGGGCACCTTCCAACCTTCCATTCCTTTGTGCTTACCCATCATAACATTTTTATTAAACCCATTGATGTGGATGTTTTCTATCAATTATTGAGTTTTTTTCAAGTCTCTCGGCATAAGAGTATTGATGGACACCTTAAGTTTTACTTTTAACGAAATGTTCATCTCTCAATCTAAAACTCATGTTAAAAAAATTAAACACTTGCATTATAGAAGATGCACCGTTCAAATATTAAAAATATTACTATATAATATTTTGTACAAAAGTATAATTTAAAGTTATAATATTGTACGTAAAGTTATAATATTGTACGTAAATTTATATAACTTCATTTGAAGTATACTTAATTTTATTTAAGCTTACCAAGTTGGATTTTCTACTTTGTACGTAAGTATAAGGCAGTATGGGATATGTACCCTTTTTCCACATATACGGCGTCGATATAGAAAGTCCCACCTCGTCGCGATCAAATCATTCAGCGACGACAGAATAAGAGACGAGGACCAGGAGATGAGGATCAAGAGATGAGGATCAGGAGACCAGGACTGGGAGAGACGCCGAGACAGACACCGACACCGGGATCGACATGAGGGACGTCGGGAGCTACTTGTGTTAGTTCATTGTAGGGGATAAACTAAGGGGGCAGTAACACATACTGCGCACCTTCCCACCTTCCATTCCTTTGTCCTCACCCATCAGAATATTTTTATTAAACCCATTCGATGTGGATGTTTTCTCTCAATTATTAAGTTTTGTTCAAATCTCTCCGTTTAAGAGTATTGATGGACACCTTAAGTTTTACCTTTAACGAAATGTTCATCTCTCAATCTAAAACTCATGTTAAAAAAATTATGCACTTGCATTATAGAAAATGCATCCTTCAAATATTAAAAAAATTACTATATAATATTTTGTACAAAAGTATAATTTAAAGTTATAATATTGTACGTAAAGTTATATAACTTCATTTGAAGTATACTTAATTTTATTTATGCTTACCAAGTTGCATTTTCTACCTTGTACGTAAGTACAAGGTTGTACGTAAGTACAAGGGAGTACAAGATCATTTCAAGGCCCTATGTACCCTTTTTCCACATATATGACGTCGGTATAGAAAGCTCCACCTCGTCACGATTAGATCATTCTGTGACAACACAACAGGAGACGAGGACCGGGAGAGACGTTGGGACAAACACCAACATCGGGATCGACATGAGGGACGTCGGGAGTTACTCGTGTTAGTTCACTATAGGGGATAAACTAAGGAGGCAGTAATAGATACTGGAGCACCTTCCCACCTTCCATTCCTTTGTGCTCACCCATCATAACATTTTTATTAAACCCATTGGATGTGGATGTTTTCTCTCAATTATTGAGTTTTGTTCAAGTCTCTCTGCACAAGAGTATTGATGGACACCTTAAGTTTTACCTTTAGCGAAATGTTCATCTCTAAATCTAAAACTCAATTTAAAAAAAATTATGCACTTGCATTATAGAAAATGCACCCTTCAAATATTAAAAAAATTACTATATTATATTTTGTACAAAAGTATAATTTAAAGGTATAATATTGTACGTAAAATTATAATATTGTACGCAAATCTAGGAACTTTTAGATTGAACATTTTTGTGAGTTATGAGGGCAACATAATTAGAGGGAGGTTTGATGCACCCCATGCCATTGTAATATGAACAACATTACCAGTAGAGGGGGTTATATTAAAAAAAAACTGATTTTTTAAAAATATTTCAATTTTTAATTTTATAGATGAGACAATTTTTGATTTCGAAATTTGAATATTATAGTCATAACTCAAAGTGTTCGTTGGTGTATTTCTAAAAAGAATAATTTTTGCTTCGAATCTTAACAATTAATATCCTTTCGAAACAATATTTTTTCTTCATATTGGAATTGACCGTGAATTCTTTTGATTTCTTATTTTATTTATGTATTCTTTTTTCTCAATCAAAGAAGACAAAGACTAACTTTCGAGGTTTAAGTAAAGAAAAATGATAAAATACAATCTAGATTTATATAAATTCCGTTAGAATTTATATTACTTGATGTTACGTCATGTGTGCATGTGAGTTTAGTTAGAAATAAAGATATTTTGATAACTTTTATATTTTGACAGCTAATTAATTATTTTATATATTTTTTCTTATTTTCCTTCGTCTACTAAACTGGAAATATTGTGATTGTTACACACCTAACTAAATCTTTCACACAAGGAAAATTGAATATTAATTTTCATTCACATGTACGTATAACTTTAGTTTCTTTTCCATTTTTGGTCTTAGATGAATTTCACTGAATTTATTTAATGTGTGAGTGGTATTGTTCCCGCCGATCTTTGGTCTTTATTTGATTACATTTGAGTTTTGAGGAAAATTTATTTGGGCCAACTCGATTTTCTTAATTGAGCAAAAAATATTGGAGAGACAGTAACGAGGCAATAACATGGGTTTTGTAACCCAGGCAATAACAGGGGTTATGAAAACCCTAAGTAGTGGTGGAGTTATGAAAATTCCAAGTAGTAGTGGGGTTTTGAAAATTCTAAGCAGTAGTAGCAGAAGTTTCGGAAACTCCAGGCAAGTTGCGTTTTTCCAAAACTCCTGATAATCTATTAGTCACGCTGATTCTTTCAGAGGAATTGCAAACCCCGGATAAAACCATTGGTGAGGGTTAAAACTTCCGAAAACGTCAAATATAACCCCACTAAAAACAATTATTGTTGAAGTATATAACATAACAAAAGGGTATCTTATAGGTGTTTTTCTTCATGTAGATTGAATTGGTAATTTATCATTGGATACTTACGTTTATTTGACAATTAAAAAAAAAAAGAAAGAATTGTTTTAGGATCATAAATATAAATATATTGTAATTATATAGTCCAAGACTAAATTCATGCTCTGGTTATTGATTTAAAAGAAAATAGTAGTAATTAAACTTTTTGAAACCCTATATCGAAATATTATTTCTTCTTTAGAAAAATATCTGTCAAAACCGTCTTCGACTGCAGAGAAGCCTTTAGAAGATCGACACCCTGTACAAAATACAAAGCAAGCATATTAAAGAACCATGCTATATATGTATATAGTTAGGAAGACATTTATTCATGAAAACTATTATAGTTAGAGGTATATATTCAGATATTATATATGCAGTGATTCAGAATGTTTGCATATTTTATAAACATATATATAACATACCTTGTTCATGTCTAACTCGACCACCTTTACTTGCAATGCACCCACCTCTTTGATGTTGAATTTGTTAAGTAAAGTAATGCTTGATATGCTTGACATGGGCTGAATCACTAAATCATCCATCACCATGTAAGTTACTACCTCTCTCACAAAAC
>Ga0214542_1001670_pt1 | contig 45691 bp, 32 predicted proteins | sample CNSS1metaG_FD_160096 | JGI IMG/M metagenome (GOLD analysis project Ga0214542, IMG submission 160096) | Root nodule microbial communities from cowpea collected in UCLA plant growth center, Los Angeles, California, USA - CNSS1 | ecosystem: Host-associated > Plants > Roots > Nodule | place: USA... | reverse complement strand
ATATATATATATATATATATATATATATATATATATATATATATATATATAATATTTCTTATGTTTTTAAAAGTTATGATATTTTAATACAATAAAAACGTAAGTATAAAATTTAAAATACTTTACTTTCATAGCAAAATATTTTTGAATTCGAAGTCGCACTTTAAGTTTCTTGAAGAAAAATAGTATAAATTGTATTTCTACATGCAATTTTTTAAAACTAAATTTTTAGTTTGAGCATTACTTATTTATTTTAACAGCTTTTCTAAAATTTATTCATTTTTCGTAATTACAGAAATAAATTACAATAAATATGTAAATTCTTAGAAGTATTGGATTAACTAAAATAATGTCCTATGAATTTCTTCACAGTTGACACTAAAAACTATTCTTGAAACAACTTAATTTTCACATTATATCTCTTTAATTTTTAAAAGTACATTTTAATTTTAGTAAGTTAAAAATGTCATATTCCATATGATATTTGTTAACATGTTATGTGTCATTTCATTACCGTTAATCTGAGAACATAATTTATACTAACCGTGTTGGATGCTTTGAAGGCCAAACCAGGTTGGCACTGCACGTCGTCGCTGTCACTACTCAAACCCTTTGTGTATCTATTGAGCTTATCAACAATGGGGTCTTGGGAGGTGGCCAACTGCCATATGTTAACGGTGACACCACTTCCTTTAAGAATTGATCCAATGTTCTTCGGAGCATCAAGCCAGCCGTAGTTATTCACATTGATAAAAGTGTCAAAGACAGCAGATACGAGGATCTAGTGTAAGTAACGCAGTTTATGATCTTCCGACGGTGGAGGTGGAGGTGGTGGCGAGATGAGACCGTACTCGTTGAACTAAAATCAGACTTTCGAAGGTCTTAAAATTACATGTATATATCTTTATTAAAAATAAGTATATAGATAAAATAATGTGTAAAACAATTGAACATGTCAACCAATAAATGAAAACACATAAAAAGGATTTTAGAAACATTTATGAAGGTGCATAGTAGCAAATGACCAAAATTAATAGGTGTTAAAAGTATCATTGTCTTTTAAAAAAAATATCATGACACATTTAACATATTTAAAAGATGGGTTTGAACCCGCGAGTCAACCCGGCTCACCACGAGTTCGGGTCGGGTTGGGTTAAATTTTTTTTATAAATTTCAATACGGGTTGATTTTTGACCCGACTTATTTAGAACCCGGCTCATCCGAGTTGAACCCATAGTGAGTCGGGTTGGTGAGCTAACGCGTAGATAAAAGGGTCACACAAGTATTTTTATTTATTTTTATTAAGTTAGGCTTTACATTTGGGTCATGTTAAGTTGTTTTTTTATCCAACACATAAATAATTTGTATTTCTTTTATTTTGGTTTGTACTTTGATTATATTAAATTTTATTTAGATTTTAATTAGAATTACAATTTAGTTTTGACTAAAAAAAAATAAAAAAATAATTTTTTTTAATTAAGTGAACCCGTGAGCCAACCTATTTAATCCGTCAACCCGTGGTGGACCGGACCGAGTTCGAATTTTTTTGGCTTGCTAAAAAGTGAGCCGGGTTGAGTTGGCTCACTAAATCATTAACCTGTAGTGGGTTAAGCCGGGTCGAGCTGAGTTATCCGTTTTGACAGCTCTAAACATACTTATTCATTATTCATTATGCATCACCCAATAATTCTTTATAACTTAACCGCAAGATGTTATTCAAACGCATGCATTACGATATACAAGTTCTTAAAAGAAATATAGCTTTAATCCATGTACACGAACACAACATTTTTGTTACAGAAATGCAATCTAATTAAGTACTACATTAAATTATGTGACATATGCATAGTCTTATAGTATAGTAGTAAGATTCTTTCTGTAGATCTAAAACCATGACCTTTCGATCAATGAACTTGGTCATGCATCAAATTCTTGCTATTTTGCAAAATAAGGGTGTCTCGTGTTTTGCTTGCAAACTAAGCCTAATATTAAAAGCATGCACATAGACAGGAGAAAGTTCAAACGATAAATTCTGCATAAGCAATCACAACGTGTAACATTCAAAATTTTTACACAAAACCTTAGGTTTATATTTAATATAGTCCAATCTTAAATACACACTTTTATATATATATATATATATATATATATATATATATATAAATCCATCAACCAATCATTACATTCATGAAGATTGTATTTTAAAATACTTCCCAAAAGATAACCAAAATACTTCAAAGATAAGAACTATGGTTAATAAAGTTTTTTTTTTTTAAAAAGAGAGTAGAATTCATATTTTAATCTACCACTACTTTAACCCTTCACTAAGCGTTCCTAGTGTTAGCACAAGTGACCTTAGTGCATAGATTTGATAAACTTAGTGCATATTATCATGTGAGATTGATGAAGACTTAATGAGGAATTGAAGTGATTCATTGTTGATCAAGCTTAGGGTTATTGGATCTGAAATTAAAGATCACAAAGTTTGAAGATTGGACTTAATTTGTAGACTATATGACATAATGTAGATATCTTTTTGTCATGTGTCTGTCCTTTTCAATCTGTTAAAAAGGTTTTTAATAGGCTAAAAGGTTTGCTGCATATAGTTTTGGTGTGAATGTATTCAATCAATTGAATTGCTATACAATTGGATGATTTCATTAAAGTTAACACCAGTGCAATAAGGACTTTTGGCCCCGATTGTTTTTGATATTTTGCCTCGGTTTTAGAACCGAGGCATATTGGGATGAGGTCAAAAGGGTTGATTTTTGGCTTTGGTTGTCAACCGAAGCCATAGAGTCGTTTTTCTGCTCCGGTCATGCCTGAATCGAAGCCATAGATTTTCTTTCTAGATCTGCTTCCTGGCATTCCAGATCTGCTTCCTGACATTCCAGATCTGCTTCCCAGCGTTCCAGATCTGCCAAATGCGCGTTTTAGTTGGTTGCGTGAACGTCATTTATGTAGATCTGTGTTGATGATGTAGTTGCAGGAGGTAGACTCTTCGGAGAGGCTTCGTGTGAACGTGGAAGAGTGCTTCGTCAAAGGTTTTCGACTCTAGGCGCGGTGGTGGGCTGCGTTTCATTTGACTCTAGGCGCTGCAGTGGAGGTTTCGTTCTTCTCCTTCGAGGCATGGTGGACCATTTCTTCAATACCCACACGATTAGTGGGTGTTAATCCATGATTAGCTAAATTTGGCATAGTTTACGAAAAGTATGTTTTTCCATATGAAACATCTCATAACAACGAATAGAATAACATTATAAGATTTCATGCACCCATGAATGACTTGTGTGATCGCTAGTTCGACATGGTTCTTTACAAAAATATTTTGCTCCATACTCACCCACAATTATACTCACCATCACCATCTTCATCAATATTAGTTTTAAAATCTTCATACCAATGATTCATATTATCCATTTGCACCTGTACAAATATATTGCAAAAAAGATTACCAACAAGTGACATTACAAAATTTTCACATAGGATTATAATCATATGTTAACATAAAACAATTCAATGATAAGCATAAAACAAACACATGATGTAGTAATTCTTGAAACATGAAGCAATAATTCAAAGTTCAATACATATAAAAGAAAATACAAGAAAGTAAGCCAATCCATCTAGCATTCGAATTTTCTTAAACTAGTGCTTACTAGACAATGATCACTTTGTTGAGTCATTTGGGTTATTTGTTGTAATCATAAGCGAATCCCATAAGCTATTACACTTATCCCATCAGTTATCCTAAATGAGGGAGTTGCCTTTTTTTTTACCCTTTACAACACCATTATTAATTTTGACCTTTCTCCCCACTCTATTGTGTTCCTTATCCTTGGCTACTAGTTGCTTATGAAACATTGAAATTAAGCCTTCAATATCATGTGCTGCCCCAATACTACCATATTCACTTTCACCTAAACCTTCCTCTAAATTAAGGTCAATGCCTTCTAAACTTGGATGAAACCACATCATTAACATTTATGTCAAGACTACTTTGGATAACAAATAAAATAAATAAATTAAGAACAATATATATATATATATAAATAAAGAATAAATTATCAAATAAAAATAATAAAAAAATTTAAATAAGTAAAGAAGACTTGCAACTCACTTTAAAAATTGGAAAGCTCAAGAGTAATTTTAGTGAGAACAAAAAGAAAAAAATGGTGAATATATAATAAACTCTCTAACCTCTATTCAACATGTTCTATAAAATTTGGCATTATGAATGAGTTAATGAAATATTAATAACTTTCAACAACCAAACCCTCAATATTTAATGTTTGTGCACTTGAAAATAAAAGAAAAGATTCACAATTAATGTTAATAACTTTAATTTTTCTAAAGTTTTTCAATATTAGAAGAATGTGAAGAAATTATTTTCAAAAGTGGCAAAAAAATGAACTAAAAAAAATAGGTGTTAACTATTTAACATTTTTTAGCTTGATAAATGCACCTGGTGGGTGATTGTAATACTAACTCAGTGTACAACATAGGTAACGTCCCTCTTTGAAATTTCATCAAACACCTTATGTGCCAACTCTCGTTTTCCACATACAACATGTGTTTGATCTCTAAGTAAAGTTTACGTAAAGGTTGAATCTTCCACAAATTAAATTTGTAAAAATTAAAGAAATCAAAACTAAGAAAAATAAGTTATAGGAGAACAAATTACAATTGGAACAACTAAAAACTCAAAGCAAAACCACATGCAATGAAGAAAACCTCACCTTGAAGAACATCAGCACAACCACTATAAGGGATAAAAAATTAAGTTGAAGAAAACAAATCCCAAATCAATTTTGGTTGGCAGAGAAGCCAGAATGGAGGGCTTTTCTGCGGACGTGAATCTATCATATTCAAATTCATTTTTGAAAATAAACATGATTTTGATAATTACATATGCATCAAAATCGATTCTAGATGCATCTGACATGAAACCAAACATGCATAACCAAATCTAACTCCGTAATTTATTTTAAAAAGTTTTGAAGACTGATTTGAAGAATTTTTTTGGAACACTTGTTGACTTGATTTCTAATATTTATGGGACTAGACAAGTAGGTTTTTTTTTTTGTTTGGAAATTTATAAACAGTTTAGCATAAAAGAAAAGAACAACATGTTTAAGGATTAAATTATTAATATACATTGATGTGTTTATGCTTCAATAAATTGAATTTAAAACACATTTAAGTTTTTTTAGGCCCGAAGTTATTGATGATGGTCTATTCGGTCATGATCGCGAGAAGTGGGTTAAACATTGACGAATTATCAACCCAACATTCCACTTAGAAAAATTTTAAGTGAGGTAATTACTATAATTATAAAGGTTTAATTACTCGTAAGGTACCCAGTTTGGATCAAGGGTGTCAAATTGGTACCCCACGAAAAAAATGTGTCAATTTGGTACCCAAATAAGTTTAAGTGCATCAATCAAGTCCATTTTCATTAACGCCGTTAAAGTCATTAATGTTGACCAATTAAAAGAGTATGTTGACACAAAAATTTGACACGTAGAATACCAATTATTTGTGACGTGGTAATTTAAATAAAAAATAGGAATTTTTGAAATGAATTAAAAAAAATTGTAATGTTCGAAGTGGTCCTGAGTCAAGAAAAGCAGAAAAGCATAGTGAGAAGTGAGAAGGTGATCGAGGTTCATGCGATTTGGGGGTTTCTGCAATCTCAATCTCATTTCGCTCCCATTTCCACCGATTTTCATCTTCTAGTTTTCACCATCGACGCCGAATCTGAGTCCTAAATTCCCATTTCCTCTCCCTTCTGATTCATGACACAGTCACGTTAGACCAAGCTCCTAATTTTTTCCTCTTTCATTTTTCTGTTGCTTTTATTCTTTGAACTGTATAGCAACATTTGTTGCTACAATAGGGTAATTTCAATTCCAATGCCAATTTCAAATATTCTGAATTTTTTATGTATCTTTTTAGGTTTGGGATTTTAGGGTTCTGAAGTTTTGGGATTTTAGGGTTCTAAAGTTTCTAGACCTAACCCTGGGGGATATTGATTGGGAGGAGGGGAAAGGAACCCGAGATTATGGTTTCCTCATAAGCTTTGTTTTTATTGGAAAAAATCAAAAGGGTGTATTTGAGATTAGGAAGAGGGTTACGTCTGAACCAGCAAGCAAATGGAGAGGAAGAAGAAGATGATAACGGCCACAAATGACATAGGGCAAATTCAAACTTTACCATTCATTAAATAATTTGTAACACTGTACAATTATTTTTTTTACACATCTTCTTCTTTCAATAACACGTATCTGTTATATATTGCCACATCACTACAAATTTAACGCTGTTTTTGAAAATCTAACGGGATGCACCTGATTGATGCACTTAAACTTATTTGGGTATTAAATTGACACCTTTTTATCGCGAGGTACCAATTTGACACCCTTCACCCAAACTGGGTACCTTACGAGTAATTAAACTAATTATAAATTGTGTACGACATTAATCAAATCCAAATTTTTTTATGTTTTTTTGTGTTATTTTCATGAAGAACCTTCAAAATACAATTATGTTAGTATATTACAATAATTTTTACATATTTTTAAAATATAAAAATTAATGTTCATAAATATATTTTAAAAACACGTGAAAAACATAACACAAAAAAATTAGTAGAGATGAGTTATTCGGGTCAAAGATCAAGACAAATTAGTCTGAACTAAAGTAAAGACAAGATAGAAATGATTCAGTTCGTATCAAAGATCAAAACTAATTGAATTGAATCGATAATTGAGACGAGTTTATTAAGTCAAAGTTCAGATAAATTAACTTGATTGAAGATCGGGACAAATTCAAGACAAATAAAGAATAGAACTGAATTATCTACATATTTTTAAAATAAAATTTTGGTTTTAAAAGAAAAATTAATTACTTTATAAAAAATAAAATCTAAAATATTTAATTTATCTCAATTAAAAAAATAATTAAAAAATTAAAAAAAACTAAATTATAAGTAATTAAAATACAATATATTTCGATATTTTACCATTTCTAAAATTCCCATCCAAATACAAGTTATTACATTAACCTCACACGTTTGTAGTCATGTTGTAAGGCCCAGTGTTATTTCTATCCTAATGTTTAAGGGCTGGCCTTAATCTGTTGGGCCTAAGGGTTGGTCCATAGGGTGCTAAGGCTCTAAAGCTACTAGGGTTTCCAATTATAATTCATTCTTGCAAAACAGAACCCTAAGCGCTGCCTCCTTCCTTTTAGAACACTCTGCTAGGGCTTGACTCTGATCTTGGCCAAAGATTTCTCGAGCTCAGTTTTGTTTTTCGCTTCATGTAAGTGTTTCTCAAGCTCGTACCTGTACTCCCTGAAGCTTATTTTCGTGTTCTTCCTTTTAGGGTTCCATAGTAACTTTGTTCTTTCACTGCCCCGTTGTTCTTCCAGTTTCTGAGACTACTTCTCGGACTGTTGCACTCCACAGTTGGTGTCGAGGTCTCGTATAAGCCCTTTCCAGGTAAGGGAAGCTAGGGTCTGTGTGTTTAGTCGTTTTTAGCTTGCTCTAATATTATTGTATGATTCTGTGGACTGCATGCTACTGTGATTTAACGAAAATGTCATTGTGGCCTTTGGGTTTGATGTTTTGCATGACTGTTGTGTGGATGAATAGTGGCGGGCACTGGTTTTCTCGCCCAAGCGAGCATGCCTCTCCTAGGCGAGACTAACAGAGGCTCGCCCAAGCATTTTTGTGCAAACGGTCGCTCAGGCGACCTGGTTTCTTTTTGAGCGAGGTGCAGTCTCGCTCAGGCGAGAAGGGGCTCGCCTGAGCGAGACATAGCAGAACCCATTGTTTCCCTATCGTGCTCTCGCCTAGGTGAGAAGGGTTTTGCCTGAGCGAGAGGGCCTCTCTCGCCTGAGCGAGGCTTGTTAGCTTGAGCGAGGCCTGTTAGCTTGAGCGAGGTTGCGTACAGGTTTTTGTGCTATTGTTGAATGGTTCATTGATGTGTGACTTGTTTGTCTGATATAAATGCTTTACTAAAAGGGTTGCATGATGATGCCATGATTAATATATGAGTTTGAGATGGAAATTGTATGTTACCTTATTGGCTATGAATTGGAAAACATGAGTTGTATGATTTGTTGCTTATACATAATATTAGTGTTATAGGGACTTCCTGATTTGGTAGGTGGAACATGTATAAAGTGTGGGTAGGGCGTAATTCCATGACTCTTATCGTGAGAGCTCTTGGTGGCGCCTCATCTGTTGGACGTAATCCCATGGACCCTCTTAAGGGTAGTCCCTGGTGGTGCCTCAACATAAAGACATAATTCCACGTGAGTATCGTGGTGGTGCCTCACGATCAGGACGTAATTCCACGAAGGCCACGTGGTGGTGCCTCTTGTAAGGGTATAATTCCGCGAAGGCCTCGTGGTGACGCCTCATTGCTAGGACATAATTCCACTGCCACGTGGTGGTGCCTCATTATGCGTATCCGGATAGTTAAGTCTTGGGAGTCTTAAATGATTTTGGTAATCCACGTGTGAATGTCTGCTATTCATGTTTGACTTGAGATTGCATATTGACTGTTGTGATATAAGTTTTCTTTACACTAACTTACCCTGTTTGCTTGTTTGGTTGTCTTGTATGTGGCTCTTCTCTTATTGCGATGATCATCAATTCTTCTATTGATGTGAGCAGATAGGAGAACATTTGGTAGTGGTAATGATGATAGGAATGATACAGCTTGATGGACTGGACGGATATTGGGCCCACTATGGGCCCATCACTGAAGAATTTGTTTGCTATGCTTTTCTTATTTGTACAAGACCTAGTACTATTAGTTCACTAGTGTATTTTGTTTTGGGTCGTGTGGGACCTCTTTTATGTTTTATGAATATGTTAGGGTACGATACTTTATATCTCAAATCTCTGTACCCTCTGAATATTATGTAAGTGACGTTTTTATTAAATGGGCTTATTTGGGACGTTACACCTATAACCACGAGTTAACCGAAGTTAATTGTGGAAATCACACCCATGGTTTCGGCATATAAAAAATTATTAAATATTATTTTCTTACATGAAAGCGCTGACTAAAGAAATTGCATCCACACACGTGAAGCGGTGGATTTATCGCGAAAGAAAAGTAGATTCCATCTCTTTCACCCGACAGTGCAGAAAAACTGGAGTCATTATCTTCTTCACCATTATCAGCTGTGATTCCTCCATGAATGCCACATAAGAGTGTCGCAGTGGTGTAGGTACACGTACTGGTGGACGTGTATCACCGCTCTTATAGACACATCACCCAACTCATCTTAATAGTAAAAATCACACCCATGAATTAAATTAAGAAACGAAATTTTGTAGGTTAAATGTATGTGATATATATATTAGTCTAAGTATATACGTTTATGATAACTTCGTTCCAATAATGGAACTATCTTCATTTTCTTCCTCAACAGCGATAGTGTAGTGTGTGTGGTGAGCGTGATCGTTGATGGGGTTCCGTTATGGGAAGTGAAGATGGTGAACACTGGCTTAGGCCTACTCAGGTTCCACAACACAGACGGATCTTTTGAGGTGCATGGCATGACATCTCAAATTCTTATGAAATCTATATATTAAGAATTTTTAAGGTTTTTTAAAAATTTTAAATTATATATTATATATATTAAGAATGATGAAAATTAAATTAAAGTCATTTTATTTTGTTATAAAGTAATAAAATATAAAATTAAATGTATAAATGAAAATATTTATTAAAATGTTTTATTATTATTATTATTATTATTATTATTATTATTATTATTATTATCTACTTTTGAGTCTCTCACATTTCCTCTTATCTATTTTATTTTTGTTTTTATTATTGTTTTTGAAAGAAAAAGAAGCGAGACACAAATTCATTAATTTCTTTTTTTTATATATATTTTTGAAGGAAAATAAAAAAATATCAATTTAACGGTAAACATTATTTTTTTAGTAGTATTTGTATATTTATTTTCTATAAATATAAAAGAAGCATAATAATGTATCATATATTTTTTCTTAACGAATATTTAATTCTATTCGATTATCATAATTATTTTTTGTAATAAATAACATGCTGAATTTTGTATTACATTATTATAAATTATTTTTTAATTTTAAATTTTAAAAAATAAGTATATATATTGAAGAATAATAAAAAGGTATATTATTTTTTCTTAAAGATGATTAAAAAAAATTAACTGAAAGGTAAAAACAAGTTCAACTTTTTTTACATATTCTTTTTCTTAATGTCTAAAGAATTACATATAAGAGATTCATATTTAAATAATTAAATGTGTGAGTTTTATGAATTACTCTTAAAGTTTCTCTAATGTGTTTTATGAAAGCCATGTTAATATATTGTTGAATTAGATTTAAGAGTCGTGTTTTATGAAAGTCATTTAAATAATATTGAAATGAAATTTTTAATTTGTTAATATTTGTTTGGACTGCTATTGGACTGATATTAGTTCCTCTCGTTTCGTTTTATATTCCGTTTAGATATCTGAAATTACAAAACTTATATTTTCCTTCTTGCTTTCTTCTTGATCGAAGATAAGTTGTCTTCCCGTTAAGAAATGTGTAAAATAACTTTCTACCGAAAATAATAAGAAAGACAAATTTTAATCTTAGTTAATGACTCATTTAGGTCAAAATTGATCCGTTCCTTGATCATGAAGTAACATTCTTATTTATAGAAGGTAAATTGGTTACAAATATAACATATATTCATAATTAGTTAATGCATGATAATAACATTAGAGATAATCTAAAATATCCTCTTAAATAACAACTAGAATATTTCTTCAACAAATAAGTAATATATCTATAACCACTTAACATAATCTAAAATTCTATCTTCAATCCTAACTCAATATTGAAAAGTCAGTCTTAGGATGACATTGATATCCTTCTCCTTCTTGCAATGATCTCGGTTATGTGGAGGTAGCTTCCAGCTTCCTTCTTTCTCATACATCAGCAACCCTATAACTCTGCTTCATTTTATGACGACGCCAATCTTCTTCTCTATACATCTCCAATACTAGGTCAGCTTTGTGACAATGCTAATCTTCTTCTCTACACATCTTCAACACCAGGTCAGTTTTGTGACGACGCCAATCTTCTTCTCTATACATCTCCAATACCAGGTCAGCTTTATGACAATGCTAATCTTCTTCTCTACACATCTTCAACACCAGGTCGGTTTTATGACAACGCCAATCTTCTTCTCTATACATCTCCAATACCATGTCGGCTTTATGACGATGCTAATTTTCTTCTCTACACATCTTCAACACTAGGTCGATTTTATGACGATGCTAATTTTCTTCTCTACACATCGGCAAACATGTTTCTCTATTTTTTCGAACTGAGAACCCCTAAACAAATGTGGTGTTCTTTGAGCAGAGTTAGCGCTCGAGGTCTACTTACTTTATTCAACTCTGCACACAAAGGGTTCAAAGGAGTTTTTGTGAAAATACAAGCTCTCGAGCACAATCCCTCCCTCCTAAAGGGTTTTCCCATATATTGGTGTCCATTCCCAAATTTACAAAGCCCTCGGCAATTAGGAGACCTGGACCCTTCTGAAAAAAGAGATTGCCTAATGTTGGAACAACTGGACATAATTTTCGACACCAAAAAACTTAGAGTTGGAATTCCGAATGGTGGACCTAAAATTCCACATTGATACTAACCTTCCTTTCTTTCTTTTTTTTTTTGTTTTTAACTATACTTGCCTTTCTTTCACTCTTAATCGCAAGTTGTTGCTCTCATTTTTGCAGAAAATCTCATGGCCATGTCACAAGAGGATGTATTGAAATGGGCTTGTCAATTAAAGAAACAAAAGATCTTCAGTATCGATGCTGACTCTTCCATCCCTCCCCCCTCAGACCGAGGTGCACGAAGAACTATCCGAACCGGATGAACCTCTGATAAGGAAATCTAAACTTTCTCGAGGCAAGAAAATTGTAGAGACTACCTCCCAGCATTCTACCTCTCAACTTCAAACTCCTTTATTTCAACAACAAATTGTGAATGATGAGTTGAGCTTTTGGAACCCCAAGTTCCTTCATTCTTCTCATGGTCGCAAGCACAACTGCCTTCGCCAAGATGCCACCGCACTCCAAACCTGAGACGTTAATACTATTCACAAAGGTCTCCTAGAAGGTCTTCATCGAGTCGAGGTGTAACATCCCATCAGGATATTACGGATTTATAAATAAGTAAAAGCAATAATTTAAAATACACAACATTTAATAATACCTCATTTTCCCAAAACGCGGGAAAATTCAAAATTTGTTAGAATCCAACAAATGTTCAAGTCCATAATCACTAAATAAATGATTATGAAAAAAATCCCGTAAGGGTTTACATCTTATTTCAAAATCCAAAGGAAATAAACAATAGCTTTTCCCCAAATTTATCCCCTCTCCGCAGCTAAGCTTCCCCTGAGCCACCTGCATCAACAACATCTGCTCCCGTGTACCACATACACGATCATCGCCAACCACAAGCAGATAGGGTGAGCTTAACAAATAATACATATAAAAACAATACATCATATAAAACACATATATATTTAATCATCCCCAAACAATCCTTAGAGTACCATGTTTTATAACCACACCATAATTTTTGTGTTCTACCTCTCCTAGTGATTACTTCAAGATGATTTGCTGCCATACCTATCGGCCACAACCGATAGAGCACATGCGGGAAACCATGTTACGGATAATACACCATAACGCCAGGTGGAGTTCCCAAATACGAACATAGTTCGCATCGTCCCAAGACTACCAAACTCGTCAGCCAACTACTGAGGAGGGCAATCTATCTGGACCTATATGTACTGGCCACAACCAGAACACTCACACCGGCAACACTCGCCAACCCGAGCCACAACTCAAGGGTTCCTCGTGTTCATCTGCCATCCTGAGCCACAACTCAAGAGATGCTATTCTGAGCCACAACTCAAGGAATACCACGTGCTTAACCCCTATCCCGAACCACAACTCAAGGGATACGTTCCGAGCCACAACTCAAGGAACCCAGCAATCCCACCTTTAAAGCATCACTAGAAGCCTCGTAGAGCACACATATGAAATCAATAATTTCAAGCTACAACAGTACAAATCACCTGGCGGGGGACACGTGCCGCCAGGCGTTGCCAGCTCCCAAACCGCCTGGCAGGTGTCGCGTACCGCCAGGTGCACAACACCTCAAAAATCCTTCTCGCTGCTGGTATCGCCTGGCGGGATTGCCCTCACCGCCAGGCGCACCAAGCCTTGAGACCCCACTGTATCCCCGCTACCGCTTGGTGGTTCACGTATCACTGCCATGCGCCATGACAGTACTGCACGTTACTGGTTTCTCACATCATTTCCATCTGGTCACTTCCCCAATATCATATAACTTAGATGGTTACTAACAACTGTGAGGTTCAGTCTTCACTCCCTAGCTTGATAACAGTACATATTCAATTATAACATCAAGCTTCTTCCTTCTTAACCTATTGTTACTCTTGGATTCCTTAACCTTAAGTTGTTGCCAAGCCTATTACACTAGTATAGTGTCCTTTTCACACAATCAAGCGCCAACGCTAAAGAAATCCCATTACTTTTTCTATGATTTCCCCCCTCTAGCGTTAACTTAGGGTTACACTCCCATTCACAACAATTGGTCAATTCTCTAAACCCCTTGCACCCAACTTATCAAGATCCAGAATCCATACTATGCCATAATATAAGCAAGACCTATAATAGCTAGCATCGTTACCTCTTAAGGTAGTCCCAACCTCTTTAGTTCATACACGAAAACTCCATCATCAAACTCCCACAAATATCACAAAAATCCAATCTATTGATCCCAACTCAACTGAAACAAAATCCAACCTTAGCGCATGACATCACAACCACGCAGCAGCACTGCCACTGCGCTGGCGCCTGGCGGCAAACCCCGAGCCGCCAGGCGCTGCTTATACTCCTGGTAATTTTCCAGAATTTCCGCACCTACAACTCCATCCAACCCCAATTCTTTTCTGATTTTAATCGGGTTCACTACCCAATGGTTGCACTCATGTATTCATAGTCACAGTTCATTCCTCAAATTCATAACATACTATCCCAAGAACAATTACCAAGTAACACAATGCGAACTGGAATAATCCTACATAATCAACCCTAAAATATCTACCACTGTTCCATTCAATTTCTACTTCAATTTCGTGATTATACCATCATTAAGATATCTAAACCATTATTTAAGAATATGGTTAGCTTTCCTTCCGAACAGAAATCAGCCCATGCACCCGAAAATACCGAAAAAAAAAGGAAAAGGTTGGCGTCGCCTGACGGTTGATCATCACCGCCAAGCAGTTCAAGCCAAATCCCAGAAAACTGGGTAAGTCTCCAAGCGTCGCCTGGCGTATAGAGTGGTGCCGCTAGGCGGTTCCGTCTCTGAAACCCAAAAACACCACAAAATAGCATAAGTCGCCTGGTAGCTTTAAATGCCCGCTAGGCAGTTTTTGGAAAATTTCCAGAAAACACGAATATGACAGAATTCACAGAGCATGCATCCAATTTCATACATCTCATCGTAATTTAAACAATACACAAAGTAAAATAACGATTACAGCTCCCATAACCTGGATCCTTTTGCTTATAATTGGTTTGCTTGAAAGACTCCATTGATCACCAATGTTCCCCCTTTCTGGTGTGCTCTCACTTTGACTTCAGAACCTCACTCAAACCTCACCAATCTCTCTGATTTTCGTGCTTAACTTCTGGTATAACCTCCGTTTTGCAAAACTCTAACTATAAGCCAAATCTTTCTTTTAAAAGGGTGTCTAAAAACTAGGTTAATTACCTAAACGAAAATCCAGTCTTTAATTGAGGTGTTAATGCCATTTACCATCTCCTTATGTCCATTTTCCAGCCACCTCTCTACTGTCCCCACTAGGGTTTTCCCCCAACCTTTCATATTCAATTCAAAGCCAAAATACCAAAAATTAAGGTTTTAGTTTGGGTTCTCCAAGGTTTGAATCCATGACCACTCAATCACACTTCAAGAGCACAACCAAGTCAACTAATCATATTTCATGCTTAACAAATCCAATTCAGACATCATATCATTCCATAACATGATTAACATAGATTTAAATGATAAAAACAATAACCCAAAAATTAGCATACATAGGACTTGAACCCAAGTCCTTTCACACATATAAAGTACTCTCAACCATTTAAGCTAGTACTTTTCCACATCATACCAACCATAATTTAACGTCATAAATGTTCTTCCCTCCCGCATTTATTAATTAATTATTTATTTAATTAATTAAATTTCACGGGTCTTACACGAGGTTTCCATTTTTGCTTTACTTAACCAATTTAATATCCTTTCCCATAGAGAGAAACAACAAAGGAAAGATTTGGAAGAAAAAAGAAAATCCCTAGAGCTCTCACTATCCGAAAATTCTCGGTTTAAGACCGAGGTGGCTGAACTAAGAGACCTTCACGACCAACTAAAATAGAAGGATGAGCAACTTTTTATCTTAAATGATAAGTTGAAGAACTTGGAGATCGAGAAACAAAACCTATTTAACAATTCCGAGCTTTTAAAGGATTAAATAGGTTCCTCCCTCAACATGGGATTCCAGCTAACTCTCGACCAAGTTTGAGTACTTCTTCCTGATGCCGACTTGTCCCAAGCTGATGTCTCCAAATCTGTTATGGATGGCCAACTAATCAAAGCTGATGATTAAGAATTTTCACCACATCTCATCATATCTATCTATTTGTACTTAGATTAAGAACATCTTCTACCTTTATTTTTTCAACAAACTACTTTTATTTTGCCAAGTTATCTTTAAATAATGGCCTCGCCCAACGCTGCTTGTTACTTTTACTATGCGCTTTATTCTAGAATCACGCCATACTCTCCCCTAAGAAAACTATATATAACTTCTTGCTCCCATTCTCTGAAGAAACTAACTACTTTATCTTGCCAAACTCAACTTCACTTAACAAAATAGCGAACTCCCATTTCAAACCTATCTAGCAAAGTTTTTTCAACACCTCAAACCATCAGTCCTTCAAGCGTTAAACCCTCGCAAAGTAAGATAAATCGGTCCAAAATCGAGATTTTTACAATATATTTCAAATAACCTAAAGCTCTTCATGATAAGAGAAGTCACTTTAAAATCGAGACTTCTACTATATTTAGTATATAAAAAATAACCTGGAGTTCTCAATTCCTGCAAACAAACATGATAAGAGAAATCGATCCAAAATTGAGATTTTTACAACATATATCAAATAACCTGGAGCTCTGCATGATAAGGGAAGTCGGTTTAAAACTGAGACTTCTACTATATTTAGTATATACAAAATAACCTATAGCTCTCAGTTCCTGCAAACAAACATGATAAGAGAAGTCAGTTCAAAACTGAGACTTCGGCAATATTTAGCATATACAAAATAACCCAGAGCTCTCAATTCTTACAAACAAACATGATAAGAGAAGTCGGTTCAAAACCGAGACTTCTGCAATATTTAGCATATACAAAATAACTTGGAGCTCTTAGTTCCTACAAATAAACATGATAAGAGAAGTCGGTTCAAAACTGAGACTTCTACAATATTTAACATATACAAAATAACCTGAAGCTCTCAGTTCCTACAAACAAACATGATAAGAGAAGTCAGTTTAAAACCAAGACTTCTGCAATATTTAGCATATATAAAATAACCTAGAGCTCTCAATTTCTTCGAGAACTAATCTCCCCTATTATGCTTGCGCTTCTTGTTCTCCTTACCTGCATAAATCACTGAGCAATACGCTCGTAATCAATTATCATCGAGCATCACGATTTAGAGTTGCCTTCGAGCATCGAGGCCCGTAATTAATTATCATAGAGCGTCGCGTCTTGGAATCGCCTTTGAGCATCGGGGCCTGGAATTAATTATCATCGAGCGTCGCGTCTCAGAATTGCCTTTGAGCATCGAGGCCCAAAATTAGTTATCATCGAGCATCGTGTCTCGAAATTGTCTTTGAGCATTGGGGCCTAGAAAAATGATTTAATAAAATAAAAATGACTTGAATTCAAAATGAATGTTTGTAACAAGAAAACAAAACAAAAACCAACAAGAACAATTATAAAATTAACTAAAATAAAAACGCAAATTTGCAGCATTCCATGTTCTAGGAATTTCCTTGCCATCCAAGGTCTCTAGCTTATACGCTCTTGATCCGACTACTTCTTTGATTCGATAAGGTCTCATCCATTTGGGTGCCAAATTATTGTCCATTTGAACTAATTGTGCCTTTCTCAAGACTAAATTCACTTCCTGAAAACTCCTTGGATTTACCTTTGTCTTATATCTTCTTTCCACTCTCCTTTTAATTGCCTCCCCTAATATCCTAGCCAATTCTTGAACCTCTTCCAAAGTATTTAAATTAGCGCGCAATCCCTGCTCTGAAAGCTCTTCTTCAAATGATCTCACCCTTTCCGTATTTTCAGCGATTTCTATGGGGATCATTGCATCTATCCCATATACCAAACTGAATGGAGTTTCATGCGTAGTTGACTGAGGCGTGGTGTGATATGACCATATCACTCAGTGAATTTCATCTTTCCAATCACCTTTAACTATCATTAGTCTTCGCTTCAAACCTCACAAAATAACTTTTTTAGTTGCTTCAACTTGCCCATTCATTTGAGGATGCTCCACAGAATAAAAAACATGTTTGATGCCCACCTCCTCGCACAATTGTCGTACCTGAGAATATACAAATTAGGTGCCATTATCCGAAATGAGGTGTCGCGACACTTCAAACCTGCATACTATATTCTTCCAAATGAAATCTCTAATCTTGTTCCCTGTTATTACAGCCACAGGCTCTGCTTCAATCCACTTCTTCAAATATTCAACAACCACTCTCAGAAACTTGAGCTGCCTAACTGCACATGGAAAAGTCGCAATATGTCTATTCCCCACATATGAAATGGCCACGGTGCATTGATTGAGTGTAGAACCTCAGGCGACGCTCTGGCCCAGTCAGCGTTTTTCTGACATTGTTCACATCTCCTCACATACTCCATAGAATCATTTCGCATAGTTGGCCAGAAAAATCCTGCCCTCAAGACCCGTAACATCAATGCTCTCCCTTCAACATGACTCCAACATATGCCTTCATGTAGTTCGACCATTATTCTTGTGGCTTCCTCTTTATCCACACAGATCAACAAATGGCAAGAATATCCATATCGAAACAAGTTGTCATCAATCAACACATACATGCTGGAACTCTTCCTAACTCTACTTGCCTCTTCATCATCCTCCGGCAGGTATCCTGCAATGTACCTTTTTATAGGAGACATCCAATTTTCCTTGGGGTTTACTTGTATCACCATAATTTGATAATTTTCCCCCATTTCCACCCACGAAGATACCAATGTTTCTCGAATCACCGATTTATGCTCCCCAAACCTCCTATAAGTAGCCAAATTTGACAGCAAATCTGCCCTACAGTTATGATCCTTAGGGACATGTATACATTTGAAAGATAAAAATTTTTTGGCCAAAGCTTGAACGAATTCCAAGTACTTAGCTAATTGAGGATCTCGTGCTTGAAACTCTTCTTTTACTTGTCCTGTCACAATGTTGAATCACTTTTAATTAACAACTTTGTGAATCCCATCTCCTTTGCCAACAACATTCTGGCTATCAATGCTTCATACTCTGTTTGATTATTACTAGCCTTGAATGAAAATCTTAAAGATTGTTCAATTAAGATTCCATTTATCCCCTCCAAGCACCAGCTCCACTTCCTTTCAAATTAGAGGCTCCATTCACAGACAGAACCCGCTGAGAGACATCTTCATGATTGGAATCCATGGGAGGATTAGTAACCTCTACCAAAAGATTTGATAATACTTGTGCTTTAATCGGACCTCTAGCGTCATACTGAATATTATACTCCGACAATTCAATTGCCCATTTAACTAACCTGCCTGATATATCGGCTTTTTGCAATACTTGTTTTATAGGCAAGTTTGTCATTATCCTTACAACATGATTCTAAAAATAATGTCTCAATCATCGAGTTGTTACCACTATGGCTAATGCTACCTTTCCAATATTGGATACTGCGTCTTTGCCCCATGTAACACCCTGTAGACAAAATATACGGGCTTCTATTCTTCCTTCCATTGTTGAACTAATACCGAACTAACCGCTTGATCAGTTACCAAAATATATAATGCCAGAACACTATTCTTTTCAGCTCTATAGAGCATTGGTGGTTTGCTCAAATATTCTTTCAACTGTTGAAAAGCTTCTTCGCACTAACTTGTCCACTAAAACTTATCATTCTTTTGGAGACATTGAAAATAAGGTACCCCTTTATCTTAGCTTTTTGCCAAAAATCGAGAGAGAGCCGCCATCCTCCCTGTTAATCGTTGAACCTCTTTCACATTTGTTGGGCTTCTCATATTAATGATAGCTTCACAGTTGTCAGGATTGGCTCTATACCTCTCTCGGTAAGTAGAAACCCCAAGAATGTCCTTGCTTTGACACCAAAAACACATTTCTTTGGATTCAACTTAAGCTGATATTTATTTATCGTGGCAAACAACTCAACCAAATATTCTTGATGCTGTATTTCTGTTGCATAGGTCACTACCATGTCATCTACATATTCTACATATGCGCCTGCATTTTTTTAAACCAAAAGGCATTACTTTGTAGTAATAATTTGAGGTTTCTCCCATGAAAGCTATTTTTTTTATCTTGAGGATATATCTTTATTTGGTTGTAACCTGAGTAAGCATCACGAAAACTAAGCAAAGCACACCACAATGCACTGTCTATTAGCGCATCTATGCTAGGTAAAGGATAAGAATCTTTAGGGCATGCTTTATTCAGATTAGTGAAGTCCACACACATCCTTCATTTGTCGTTTGACTTTTTAACCATCACTAAATCTCCTTGATGTGTGATGCGTCCAAAAGCTTCTTTACCTCCTCTGCAGCAGCTTGAGCTTTTTCACCCCCAACCAACTTCGTATTTGAATCTTTTCCTTAGCAGTTGTGTTCACATTAAGTTTATGACACAAGAAATCAGGGTCTATCCCTACCATATCCGTCGTCGTCCAAGCAAACGAGGAAAGATTTGCTTGCAAAACCTATAAGATTTGTGCTTCAACCACTAGACTTAGGCCTCCTCCTATTTTAAACTTCCTCCCATTAAGGTTTACTTCCTTCACCTCTCCAACAAGTTGGGGCCTTCGCTTTGGATGCACTATTATAGGATCGAATTCAGTGTCAACAGATTCTTTACTGGATGTCACACAATGTGTCCTTCCGACGAGTCCTAAGGTTGTCCTCATAGCACTTCCTACCTGTCTCTTGATTTACTAACATTATGACTACTTTCCCTTCATCAGTAGGGAACTTCATCTTCAAGTGAGGAGTCGAGACTACGACTCCTAGTTTATTCAAGGAAGGTCTGCCAAGTAGCAAGTTATATGATGATGGAGCATTGACAACTATGTAGCGTACCATGATAGTTTTCACATCTTTATCATCTCTGACCGTTGTACGCAAATCTGCATAACCCCTCACCTCTACTTGTTCTCCAGAAAAACCTAATAACACGTCGTCGAAAGGTTGTAACCAATCCAAAGGAATTTGCAAACCTATAAAGGATTCCTAAAACATAACATCAACTAAACTGCCTTGATCTATCAATACCTTGTGCACATTTCTTCCCATCATGATAATTGATAACACTATTGTGTCATTCTCATGAGGAACGAGTCCCTTCAGATCTTCATTAGAAAAAAACAATGTTTGGAGTCTTCATGGATCGCTTTATCTTTGCAGCTGTCATTATGCTTCTTACATATCTTTTCTTGGATGACTATGTCAATCCACCCCCTGAAAAACCTCATGCTATTATGTTAAAATCCCCCAAGATTGGAATTTTATAAGACTCAGTTACCAAAGGCTGCTTCATTTTTTCGTGATCCTTCTCAATCCTGACATATTTCTTCAACATACCCCTGGCCGACAATGCTACCAGTTGATTAGCCAATGTATGACAATCATCAGTATCATGTCTTGTTGTTCAATGAAATTTGCACCAGGCCTTCGACTATAGACCGAGGACTCTGTTGGTAACATTGAGAGGACGTAACTGCTTACAAACTTCCTCATCTTTCAATATTTCAGATAAAGCAGTATTGAAGTTCGACATTCTACATATTATTTCTCCCCTGTAATCCTCCCCTCTCCTTTATGCTACGTATGGGATGAATTTCATGTCTGACCTTCTGCAAAGAGGTGTCCTCTCTCGTTGGAATGACTTGGTCTCCTTGTCGGTTTTCGAGCTGGTTGCCAACCTATTGTCTCCTGCTCTCTTCTGCTTCATAACGTCCTCAATTTCTATTTCAACTACTACTCTCTGCCTTATTTCAATTAAGGATTTAGGAGGAAACTGTTATAATGATTCGCCAAAAGAACTAGCCCGAAGTGTAAGACCCGAGAAAATTAAATAATTAATTAAATAATTATTTAATTAATGCAGGTAATGGAAGCCTTTAAGGCATTTAATGCGGAGTGCTATGACGTGGAAAATTACTAGCTCAAGTGGTTGAGAGTATTTAATTGTGTGAAAGGACTTGGGTTTGAGTCCTATGTATGTTATTTGTGTGTTATTTTAATCTGTGCATTATTTTGTTGACTTTCTTGAATATGAGACGTGATAATGTAATCATAAAATTATAGGAATTATCACAAATATGAATTGGTTGAATTGGTTGTGCACTTGACTTACTAATTGATGGGTTGTGGGTTTTCGCCCAGAAACTGCCTGGCGAACATGAAGGTGCTGTCAGGTGGCACATCATTCTTACTCAAATTCTGGGTTTTATCTTGAACTGCCTAGCGGCGAGACAGAACCGCCAGGCAATGCGCGGGTCCTGTCACTATTTGGTTGCATTTTTGTATATTTCTTGATGTGTTGACCCTTCCCTATATGCCCATATCTGTGGGATTGCAAAATACCATAATAATCATATTGACTGTGTGAGTTTGAGTTACCATTAAGGGTGAAGTTATAGTGAATTGTAATTCAGAATAAGAAAGGCAATGAATGTTGTGTTATTGGTACTGAATGATGCATATAGGAATCATATGGTGATTAATGTGTACAATGATTGGGCGTGGAGTTGATAAAAGGTGAGGGGTTTATTTTTGTTCTGATAAAATGAGAGTCCAGATCGTATTTTGGGAAAATTTGGTTCATTGTGAATGTAGAAACGTGTGTAGTTTTGGCCAGGTTCTGATACGCTGCTTGGCGGCTCCTTGCTGGCCGCTAGGCGATGACGGGGATAGGTCCAGTATAATGCAGTGATGATGTTAGTTGTGAGGGAGAGAGAGAGTTTTGGTAATTTAAAAGGAATTGGGCAACTAGTGATTTAAAATGGGAAGACGAATATACAGAGGTAAGCCTAGGAGTAGATTTTAAGGAATATAATGGTACATGTGTGCTAAGGCATGATTGGAATTTAAGTGTGAATGATGTCAGTAAATAAATAACATATCACTATGAGGGATAAGTACAGGGAAAGATGTGTCAGGTTGGAGTACTTTTGATGAGGTATAACGTGGATGCATTAGTGGCTAAGTAAAAGTCATAACAAGTGGAGGCTTAAGTGGAGTCTCAAGTGGAAAGGATTTGAAATGAGGTTATGGTAAGGTTGCAATAGAAACAACAATCATATATTGAGAAGTATTTGGGTTGTGTGGTAATGTCATTCAGTTGAAGCAAAATTGTGGATAATAATAGCATGGTTGAAAAATTATAATTCATGACTGTAATAAACTATGATCTTGAATTATAGGTAAAGGATGAGGTGGAGTAAGGGATTGGTTTCTGCTATAACTTGGTTAAGTTATATTGCACTATTTGGTGGTGGGTAAATCATCTAGTTTGAAAGGGTGGAATGTTGAGTATGAGTTATAGGTAGCCAAACTCTATTGGAGTGTATGGTTAATGGAATTAGGTACTATTATAAGAGGGAGTCGTTCCTGTTGGAGACTAATCAGGTTGAAAAGCATACCATTCGAGGGTGCCAAAACCAGCAGAAGTATACTACTGGCATGGCGCCTGACAGCCTGCTGATGTTCGCCAAGCGGTAGAAGCTCCAGGCAAGTCCCTGAACTGCGTGGCGCGTGGTGGCGAGGTATGGTCCGCCAGGTGGGAGACCTCCAACAGTGGCTCTGAACTGACCTGGCGCTTGGCGGTAGAGGTGTTCCGCCAGGCGATTTACGCTGGTTTCGCCTAGCGGCTAGGACGCGCCAAGCGTTGCACTGTAGTATGAACTTGTGTGAGTTGCGTTTAAGCAAGGATGCTATACTTGGATCAGAGGATGTTGTGCTATGAGCGAGTAGGTTCATGGATGGTGGTGAACATGTGATGATATGAGCGGGTAGGTTCATATCCAGTTACTCTCATGTGGGGATACGAGCGAGGTAGGTTTGTATGTTCCGTGCTCGCACTTGAGAGATGCTGCGTGCAGGGAGGTACGTGGCTGGTGGCATCACATGTGTTGAACTACGAACGGGGAGATTCATAGAGCAGGACTACGAGTGGGGAGATTTGTAGAGGCAGGACCACGAGCGGGCAAGTTCGTGTGAGCATTATAAATCCTGAATCCAAGGCTAACTATTTGTGTGATTAAAAGGTTTAAAAGCCTTGGGGTTAAGGTCTTGGCCAAGAACTAAGTAGAATGAATAAGATGGGTGTCTGAATTATATATTCTGTTACTTGATTTGTTATTTCTAATCTTATCAGCTCACCCTTTTTGTTTGTATTTGGCAATGATCGTGTGATTCATTACACAAGAGCAGATGATAATACAGGTGATGCTGAGGATGCTCAGGCGACGAAGTGAGGGATAGCTGGGATTATAACTAGGAATTTTATTATGTGTTCATTTATGATTATGGATTTTAAAAATTGTAATGTTATTAATACTACTATTTTATTTATTTTGGCGCGTTGTTAAACATTTTAAATTTTTCCCGCATTTGGGAATAATAATATCTCGTCGATTGAAGTTCATTTTATATTTTTATTTATTTAATTAGTAATATTCCCTAGGAATGTTACACGAAGTCCCTTCACGAAGGCTTTGACTAGCAAACTCTCATTAGGATCCACTATCTTCATGCTTACATTGCTGAAACGATTAAGAAATTGTTTCAAAGATTCATTCGCATTCTGTCTTATGTCGAACATGTCGGCCATCTCTAGTGGCTTTGCCCTGTTGGTTAAGAACCTTTCTAGAAAGGCACGTGAAAAATCTGCGAATGAATTGATTGAGGCATTAGGCAAGGTGCTAAACCACTCCAAGGCTATCTCCATCAGCATACCAATGAACATTTTGCAGCGTATGGCATCGGTTCCTTCGGATATCAGCATTCGTGCTTGAAAAGATTTTAGATGTGATTCTGGATCTAGCTCCTGTAAAAGGTGTAATCTTTGGTATCACGAAATTTTGAAGAGTTGGCTCGTCCATAATTTCCTTGGAGAGCGGGTGTGTTTCGGTAACCACAGCGTTGTTCTGAGTAGATCGTTTGTATCCTCCTTGAGCGATCTGTTGTTGCATGTCCTCATTCACTTTTTGCAGTTGCTCTTGTGGACGAAGGGCTTCTTCCAACTGATGATGTGTATCCTCGGCCTTTATCCGAAGTATCTCTCTCTTTGAGCATTTCCTCTCTTAACAATCGTAGATCTTCTTCAGCTTTCTTGAGGGATTCCTTTCGTTCTTCCTCGAGGTGTGCTTGATCAGCCTCCGACTTTAGTTTGATTTCCTCATTTTGTCGTTGCAAGTCTAGGATGCTCTGTATAATATGCTGACGGGTAGGTCCCTCCTGAACTGCGTTTTCAGTTCATATATGCATCTTGTTAATGTATTTCTTTGTTTAGATTTGGTGGAGTTGGGATCGAGTTTTACCGGACCCCACGGTGGGCGCCAATTTTCCAGTCAGGAAAGGTGTAAAATAACCTTCTATCGAAAATAATAAGAAAGATAAATTTTAACCTTAGCTAATGACTCACATAGGTCAAAATTGATTCGTCCCTTGACTGTGGGAGTAACATTCTTATTTATACAAGATAAATCAGTTACAAATATTACAGATATTCATAATCAGTTAATGCATGATAATAACATTAGAGATAATCTAAAATCTCATTCTAAATAACAACTAGAATATTTCTTCAACAAATAACTAATATATTTATAACCACTTAACATAATCTAAAACTCTATCTTCACGCGCTTTATGTCTTCAACCCTAACTCAATATTGACAAGTCGATCTTAGGATGACACTGATATCCTTCTCCTTCTTGCAATGATCTCGGTTATGCGGAGGTAGCTTCTAGCTTCGTTCTTTCTCATACATCAGCAACCCTGTAACTGTGCTTTGTTTTTATGACGACGCCAACCTTCTCTATACATCTCCAATACTAGGTCAACTTTGTGACGATGCTAATCTTCTTCTCTACACATCTTCAACACCATGTCGGTTTTATGAAGACGCCAATCTTCTTCTCTATACATCTCCAATACCAGGTCAGCTTTATGACGATACTAATCTTATTCTCTACACATCTTCAACACTAGGTCGATTTTATGATGACGCCAATTTCTTCTCTATACATCTCCAATACCAGGTCAGCTTTATGACCATGCTAATCTTCTTCTCTACACATCTTCAACACCAGGTCGGTTTTATGACGATGCTAATCTTCTTTTTTATACATCTTCAACACCAGGTTGGCCTTATGATGCTTCTCACACCTATACCCCTCGCCACTCTAGCGTTGTACTATTGGTAGGTACAAGTTGTGAAAGATACCATTTTTTATTTTCATTTTAAAAGAAATTATGTTTTTTTAGAAAGTTTATGTTTACTAAATATTAGGTATATTATTGATACTATACATACAAACTTCACTTTTTAGAACTCAAATTTATGAAAATAAATTACACTTAAATTTATTTTTTGGTATAATATAAACATTTATTTTGAATAAATTTTGATGTACATACAATTTGTTGTACAAAACTAATTATAAATATTTAGTTAATCAAGTGTGATCAATTAAATATGAAACCAATGTGAGTGTTTCAAATGTCAAATTATAACACTACTAAAAATTCTCATATTACATGAGAATTTTCATGCAAATTTGTTAAAAATATTTCCAAGAAAAGACTTTTTCCTGTTATTTTTTCTAAGAATTTTAATTGGCAGGTAATTCCTTCATGGATAATTATTTCCTACAAAATTATAAAATTCGCAAGTATTTTCCTCAAAATTTGTTACGAAAAGTATTTTATACAAAATATTTTTCAAAAAAATTGGCAGCAATTTCCGATAGATTTTTTTTCATAACAAAATTTATAAGTATTTCCTAAAAAAAATTCAAAACAAAATTGGCAGGAAATATGAGTTTTTTAAGTAGTGTAAATTGTGTACTTAAAATAAATACACAACTTTTTTTATTTAATAAAACTATCTTAAAATAGATTTTCATATGATCAAATTTTATGTAAAATAACTAGATTTTATACTTATTGCTTGTTCTTACTGGCATCTGGTGCATGGTGTACAAGATAGGTGGCAAGATCCAAGCGATGACTATGATAATCTTGATGGCTTTGTTGGGGAAAGATCCACTTACAAAAGACTTTTCGATGATCAAGTTTGTAAGAGAGTAATAGGATATATGATAATATAGTAGTGAGTATGATTGGATTGTACCCTTTGGAGAAATACCACGTATATTTATAGGATTTATGGGCTCCATGAAATTTTTCACAAGTCCACATGTGCATGCCGTATAGGTCGCAAGCCAGCACGGTGGACCTTTGTCTATTTTCATGTTGTAGATATGTTCCAACAAGGCTATTGATGAAGTCAGAGGGAGGTCCAATAGTGGTCCAATGAAGATGTGTGGTATTGTGGTGGTTTTGTTAGAGGAAAGGATAGAGGATGAAAATGATGATGTGGCGAGCTTTGATGTGGCCTATTAATGGACATTTGAGAATGCAAAAGAACTATAGTTTGATCACTAAATCAATTTCAAGTTTCATGTCCATTCTTTAGTATTTAATTTTGATTATTTTCTGTTATGATTTTGTTTGTTTTAAGTTTATGTACCAATTTATGTTATTCATGTCTCAGTTTTTAATGTCTTGCAGTAAGTAGTTTAGGAAATTCATCCATGTTGGCATAGGTGGTGTGTGAACTTTATCATTTTCATTTTATTTTCACTTTTTGCATCTGCATTGCATTCATGTTTAAATTACTTGTGGCTGCACAGTTACTAGTTGCATTCATATTTAGCTAGTGCATATGCATATAAGTAGTCCATGCCACATTTGCATTGCATCTAGAACCTGAATATATATGAATTGATTGAGCTGCTGGTGGTATATGTCATGGTGTGACAAGTGTGAATTTTCATTTTGGTCTAAACTTCTACATTTGGTTGGCTGCATAATTGCACTTATCTTTGCACTCATCATGTTTGGAATAGTTCACATCAATACCTTGTTGTAACAGAATTTGCACAAGCATAGACGGCTTAATTTTCACTTAAATAGCATGAGATCTCATCCATTCAGTGGCTACCATTCTGGTTCCCTTCTATAATCTATGTTCACCATTGCACCTCATGCATTCATCTTCATTTGAGAATACTTCAGTTACATCTTTGCATTGCTTTTGGAGTTGAATTGATTTGAGTGTGTGACTGAACATCATCGCTACTGTATGAGCTTATTTGGCATGCTACTGTATTTTGAACATCATCGCTGTCTAGGGGTTATAATGCATATTTTCATCCAATTCAATGTTAGCCTAAATCTGCTGCCACATGATTTGATGCACTAATTTCTCCATTCTGCAATTTCAAAATTTATATGTGGCAGATTCTCCATCCATTGCATAATTCAATTTTAGCAAGTTTGCTTCCATAATCCACTACAATCAATTTTGCCTTCTGAATTCTGCATTAAATCCCTTTAATATTAATATATAGAATAAGTTCTACTACCACAAGGGTCATGCATAGTTTCATCTCTATTAGTTCTGCATTCATGGGGCTCTCATTCACGTTCATACTAGAATGCTTTAGATAATTTCGGCATGCATTCTTCCTAAATTGTTCATTCATATAGACACCTTTTTCCTTCATTCCAACTAAGTCCATTTCATCTTTTCTCTAGATTTTTACCATAACCCAGGCATTGCATTCATAGCATAAGTTAGTTTCATTCATGCATTTAGTTTCTTTTAGTTTCTTAACTTTTCTTTATTTTAATTTTTCCCCTTTGTTTTAGTTTTATTTTCTTTTTAGTGAGATTTGATTATGCAAATTGAACTTAACACACACCATTTCTTTGGATTCGATCTTGAGTCATCTTCCCTATACTTTATTAGGGAAAATTATTGGGGTTTTGTTTAACTTTAAAAACGACTGTAAAAAGTGAGTTAACAGTGTCACTAATTTAATAAAAATGAATACATAATTTAGTATAGCTATAACTATAAAAGAAACTACACATATCTAAAGGATGTTCATCGCTTTTTATTATTCTTGAACTTATTAAATAATTCAATCGTAACTAAATTTTTCAGCTTTTTTTTTTCATTATAAATAATCATATTATCTACAAAATATTTATTTTTCATTTTACTAATATGCCTATATCGATTCAAAAGTCATCACAAACATCTCATTTCATTATTATGCAATGAGAAACGATGTTGTCATATTTTAATCTTCACTTTTCTTTTATCAATCTTAAAAATGAATTTATTCTTTTGTTTTTCGTCAATATACCTATTTAAAAAACAAGTTTAAAACTAAAAAATAATTTATTGTAATCTAATAAAAAATTGAGAGACATAACTACTAAAAAATATTATGATAATCAAGTCACAATTAAAACCTATCTATAAAAAATCTCATAATACATTACTTGCTTTTCTATATTCATAAAAAATATTATACAAAAGGTCATGAGATAAAAAAATATTAAAAAAATATTTTACTAATAAGTGAGACAAGATAAAATTATCTTTTCTTTTCTTTAAGAATAGAAGAGAAGATATAAAAGATGAAGACAAAATAATGAATTTTTGTTTAACTTTTTTTTCTTCGGTAACAAAAAAAATAAGGTAAAGGTGAGAGATATTTCTTTATTATATTTGATTTTATGTTTTATTATTTATTAACATTAAATGTTGTACTTTATAAAAGAAATAAAAAAAAAACACCTAATTTAATTTTTGTTAATTTTTCGATATATTGCTACCTAATTTAAAAAATATACATAATTCAAAAAATTTTAAACACATACAATATAAAAAAAAAATAAAAAAGTTTAAAATAATTGAAAATTTTTAGAGACTCGTGATCCCACCTGATTACAAAAGTCAATTGTTCTCAACTATTGGATCAAAGTTCTCTCGAAACCTAATAGTTAGAGATGGTAAATAAACCTATCCCATGGGTATTGCTCGAACCCGTCTACGTTTTGACGGGGAATCCCCATATTAATTGTGTATAGGTATGGGTATGAGGAATCCCTGACTTTTTCAATTGTGTATGGGGATGGGTATGAGGATGTACATATCCCTGCCATAATACTCGTCCCAGTCACATCTCCCTCCCCATTTAAATTATTAAAATATTCATAATTTATTAAGTAACTATATATATATATATATATATATATACTTTCTATTTTTTATTTCTTCTAATTATTTTCTTTGTCATGAAATTCATTCGTATCTCCAATATATTTTTCATCTTATGATAATCTTTATGTAATTATGTTAAAATGATGTATATCAATTAAAAAAATTGTATGTCTCACATTCGAAGATTTCTATTATTTTTTAATATTTTTATTTTTTATATTGTTTTTAACATTAGAATGTTGAATACTCTCAATTTAAGTGTTTAATAGCATAAACCTTTCATTTACTAGTAATATCGAAAAAAAATATTATTTACTTATTATTATTATTCATTTTTGTTTCATTTGAAAAACTTTTTTGTTTAACTAAAAAAATTTTCGTTATTTCTCAACCATTGAGTATATATAATATGTTGATATTTGAAAAGTTTTCTTAGATCTCTAAGGTATTTTTCATCTTATCATACCTTAATTATACATTTGTTTTTCTATGTGCGATTTCTTTCAATAGTCTCTCAAATTGTTTCTAAGACACACATTTGTTAATTTTTTTTATATTTTTATTTTTTATTTATTTTCATCATGTAGAGTACTATTTCGATATATTTTATCTGATTATTTTTTATTTTTTAACTCATTATAAATCATACTGTAATTTATTTTTTCATTGTAATTGTATAAATAACTTTTATTTACAACAATATAAAAATTTAATGTACTTGTCATGAATATGTTTTTATCACCATTCAATATATATTGGAGTTCAAAAGATACAAGATCTATGTCAAAATTTTATTATTATGTTTATTATTTATTTTTTGCATCATTTTGATCAAGTGATGTATTATAACTTTTATTAGTATATAAAAAAGAGATTTATTAGAATTTAAAAAAATTGAAGTAAACAAATATTTAAAATATATTTTAATTTAAATATTTGTTATCCTTTTATAATTTTTAAAAATATTTTTAAAAATTTTTAAATTCAGTAATGTTTGCAAATTTAATAAATGTTTTAGTTCACATAAAATTTTATTTGGTATTCTTATATAAAATGTAAAGAATTATAATTTATTTTAAAGTATTTGATATCGAAGAAATAATCATCTTCCTAATATTAAATATTTGATAATATTATATTTCTTTTACGTAATTTTTTATTATTTTATAAAAAATAATTAAAATTAATATTGAAGTATAAGAAAACATTAATATTTTGATGATCTGTATGTTGCCTTGAGTGTGTGGAGTGTGCTATTGAGTTGTTTGGCTGTGTTTTGGTCTGTTATGCGTATGAGCAGTGGGCGAGGACTGATAATCTCGCCCAAGCGAGCTGTCTCGCCCAGGCGAGATGAGCTGAGGCTCGCCCAGGAATTCTCGCGCGAGGGGTCGCCTAGGCGACCAACTCCATTTATTTGAGCGAGCATCTCGCCCAGGCGAGGAGGGTCTCGCCTAAGCGAGACAGTGCAGAGGCCACTGTTCCAGGATTTCGAGCGCTTGCCTAGGCGATGAGGTCTCGCCTGAGCGAGAGACTCTCTCGCCTGAGCGAGAGACTCTCTCGCCTGAGCGAGACTTCTCTGCCTGAGCGAGGGGCTGGGCGAGGGTGCTGTCTAGTTTGGCTTTCTTTTTCCGTTTTGGATGGTTGGCATGTGATTAATAAGATTGCTGTATGATGGTATGATGGGTTTGAGTATATATATATGATGAGGGGAGGCTTATATGTGATGAAGGGTGAGAGTGGCATGATCTTACGTGAATATTTCATGAGGGGTTAGATATGCATGTGGTCACAAATTGGGCATGAACAACGATGAACCTTGATGAGTGGTAATTCTGTGGCATGATATTGAAATGAGGGGAGACGTTTTCTCATGATTAGTGATACGAGATGGTACTGGTTGACATGTGATACATGGGGGTTGTTTATGGCTATTGGTATGAATCTTTTATGCATGGTGTATGTGTTTACTTCTTGGCTGATTATATATGTTGGTAAGTGGTCAGTACGTAATCCCTTGGAGTCTCTAGGTGAGGCTTCAGGGTCGTGCTTCAGTGGTCAGGACGTAATTCAATGGCCCTGTTAGTGGGTGTCTATGGTGGTGCCCCATCTGTACGGTCTGGTAAGGATTCAAGGTAAGGTTGCATCCTGACACTCTAAGGGGTCAATTAGTCTCACTTAGAGCAGACTGACTCTTGTGGTGAGAGTAGCAGATGCTTGTAATTCATTAAGGGCTAACCTTGTGGTGAGGGAAATTGATTCATCGTAACACTTGTGACACATAGCTCAAGGGTGAGCAGCTCGGGGGTGAGCAGAGGTATCCACCACAAGTGCAAGCATCCCCTGAATCCGACCAGATTGTATGCATCCGGATGAGTCAAGTCGAGTCCTTAGTGTTTTGGTTTGCAAGTCATAACATGTTGAGTGGTTATGTATGGTTGAGTGTGAAAGTGCATTAGATTACTTGATGAAATTATTTGTATGCTCTAGCTTACCCTACTTTTATTGGTGTGTGCCCTGCTGTGTGGTACTCTCTTTTGCGATGATCATCAACTTGTTGGTGTGAGCAGATGCGAGGAACACCCGTGGGCAACAGGGAGGTGGTGGTTCCGCTGCATAGTCCGCGTGGACTGGTCTCTAGTTCCTTTATAAGTTTCTTTAAGGCTATGGCCCTTGTATTGGTTCATTTTTAGATTTATATACTGTTGGTTAACTCTCTATCCAATTTTCTTTTGGGCATCATGGTGTGCCATGAGTTGTAAGGAGTTGAGTTTCAAACTCCCGTACCGCGCTTGTATGTTATATTTATGTGACACTACATTTAATCTCGCTTATTAAATCAAATGGAGTGTTACAGTTAGAATTATGTTGGAAAATTATTTTAGACACTACTCACATTGGATTTTCATTTGTTGGATGTTTTGTTTTATTATGCTTTTGAATGTATTATGTTAGGCAAATATTTGTTTGGATTATTCTACTATACATCGATAAACTTAGATGAATTTTTTTCAGGTACATTTAAACTTAAAAAACGAACTAAAAGATAGAATTAAGTTAAAATAAAATTATCTTAAAAAAATAAATAAATTTATCTAAATAAAAAAATTAAGCTCTAAAATATTTTATTTATTTTATCTAAACAAATTATTTAAAAAAAATTACATAATAAATAGATTCCCAAGTCTACCTGACATTGCAGAAAAAATGAAGCCATTGTCTTCTTCACCATTATCAGCAGAAACAGAGTGTGCATGGACCGTGATCGTTGCTGTGATTCCTCCATGAATGCCACATAAGAGTGTCGCAGTGGTGTAGGTACACGTACTCATGTACGTGTATCACCGCTCTTACAGACACATCACCCAACTCATCTTAATAGTAAAAATCACTCCCATGAAAATCACGAGGCAGTGAATTTTTATAATTAAACAGATACAGTGGAATCCAGCTTCCGTTTTTTATAATTAAATTTGTAGGTTAAATGTATGTAATACATATAGTGGTGTAAGTGTATACGTTTTATGATGTACCATAGCCCTTCTCACTTCGTCCCAGTAATGGAGCTATTTTCATTTTCTTCCTCAACAGCAACAATGTGTGTGTTGAGCGTGATCGTTGCTGTGGTTCCGTTATGGGCAATGAAAATGTTGAACACGCTGTGGCTTAGGCCTAAGAGGTTGGAGAAGCTTCTCCGAGCACAAGGTCTTCGTGGTGACCCATACTCCCTTTCACTTTCCACCTCCAACATAAACCATGCCCCACAAAACAACCTTCAATCGCAATCTTTTGTTGTCTCCGATGATGTCGCTCCTCGCTTGTCCTTGCCCGCTAACAACACTGTTGCCAAATACGGTTCTCTTTTTCTACCTTCCTAATAACTTTAAACTAGATATAACTTGCATTCACTTTGAGCATGAAAGTGTTTTTGAAATTTATAAAAGATATATTGTAATTTTAAAAGCCTTTGAGAGTGATAAGCTGTAATCTAACAAAAAAATAATAAGGAAACAACTAGAATTTTTAATATTTTACAAATTTTTGTTCTGTAAATTTGTTATAGAAATTTGCAAAAGAATATTTTTTTTATAGATTTTTATAAAAAAAAAATGACGAACTGGATAATTATTTTTATGTGAAAAATATTTTGAACTAAAAATTTTGCAAAAAATTGATAATAAAATGTGTAAGTATTTTTTATGAAAAAAAATTCAAAATAAAATTGAAATGTGTTTTTGTTAATAGTGATATAGAATGTTCTTTAGTAGAACACCTCTTAGGTGACGCATTTAAAATCATTTCCGATTTTCGACTTCATAATTTATATTTTAGTCTATGAATTTAATAATTTGCTTTGTATTTAGTTTACGATCTTAATCATTTATTATGTTGTAGTACTCAAAACCAATAGTTTGTTTTCATTCCATTCATTATCTATACTTAATTCAGGAACTAAAGGAAATGATTATTTAATTCAAGAACTAAAAGTAAATGATTATGTTAGAGATTTTAGATTAAAATATAAGATTTTTCTAAGTTGAATTACACTTAAAGACTTCTGTAACGTCTTTTATGATGGTGTTTTATGAAAATCATCCCTTTGTATTTTAACAAAATTTAGTTGAATTAGAGTTAAAGTCGTGTTTTATGAAAGTCATTTAAATTATATTTTAACAAAAATTTTAATTTGTTAATATATTGTTCCGACTGCGATTGGATTATTACCGGTTCTTCTCGTTTCCTTTTTTATTCCATTTAGCATGTGTAACTACAAAATTATCTTTTCCTTTTGGTATTGTTCTTGATAGAAAGATAAGTCGAAAACAGTACCATTTGTTATTTTCTTTTTAAAAGATTTAATGTTTTTATTAGAAATTCCATGTTTACTAAAGATTAGGTATATTAATACTGTATATACAATAACTTCACTTCTTACAAGTCAGATTTATGAAAATGAATTACACTTAATTTATTTCTTAATATAATATAAAACTATTTTGAATAAATTTTGTTGGACATACTAGTTGTTGTATAAGACTAATTATAAATATTTAGTTAAAATGTTTCTATCAATTTAAAATCAATTCGAGTGGTTGACACCTCGCATTACAAATTAATTTTGAAGTAATAAATTATATTTAAATTCACTTATTAAACATTTTCTCATAGTTCTTTATATATACACTAATAGACGATAATGTTTCATGATAATACTAATATTTGATTAAATTATTGATATTTTTGCTGTAATTAAGAGTGAAGGTAAAAGTGTGTCATATAAAACAACAAAACATTACGGTTTCAATTTTTTTTTATCCTTATGTTATTAAAGCAAAGCCTTTTTAGCAAATGCTAATATACGTGAATTATGTGCAGGCAAGAACTCCTTTTTCTGGGAACACACAACACCAAAAGTCATAATCACTGATCCAAATCAAATCAAAGAAGTCTTCAATAACATTCATGATTTCCAGAAACCAAAGATAACTGGCATTGCAAAGTTCTTGATCAATGGTCTGGTAACTTATGAGGGTGATAAGTGGGTTCAACATCGAAATATTATCAAACCTGCATTCCACTTGGCAAAATTGAAAGTAAGTTTATTACTTTAATTTATGAATAAACAATTATTTTACAGTATTACCTAATCATTAATTGACATGTACAAAAAGTATGTATACTTTTATATGAATTTCAAAAATTATCCTAGTTGTTCTGATCTAAAGACTCTTGAGATGAAGTACTGTTGATTTTATCTTTAAAAGTGTGTCGTAGGACTAATGAAATACCAGAACAAATTCAGCTGAGTGTTAGAAGAATTTAAATACATTTTATTTTGTCCAACACTCTAACACGTTTCTTAAAAACAAAATCCTGAAGAAGTTTTAGACTCTAAAATAAACAATAGCATATCATATATGATGATAGACCTTAAAGACAAAACTTAAGGTTAGAAAATTAATTATTTCTCATCGATTAAATTTATGTACATTATAATCAAATTTAATTACAAATTATTTTTTATGCTTCATAACCAAATTAAACTCTTAGTTGATGCTTAATTTGCAGAACATGCTACCAGCATTTTCTCAAAGTTGCCATGATGTGATTCGTGAGTGGATGGAAATGTTGTCATCAGATGGAAAATGTGAGATTGATGTTTTTCCTTTCCTTCGAAATTTGACTCGTGATGTAATTTCTAGAACAGCTTTCGGAAGCAGTTATGTAGAAGGAAAAAAGATATTTCAGCTTCTCAAAATTCAGGGACACCTTGTCATGACTGCAAAGTACAAGAACACACCAATACTCCGGTAAGACCACACTAACTCCTAGTATAATATGATTACTAAATTAAGCATGTTTTAGTTTTATTGAAACTAAACTCACCATGAAGTTATAAGAACATCAAGGAATCACCCTAAAAGCTAGACATTATAGATAGAGCTTTTAGTTTAATTATGAATTACATACAAATTTTGATTTAAGATATATATGATATTTGTTTCAAAAAATCTTTGGAATTCAAGAAATGAGGCACACTTAATGACTTATACAAGAACTAGGTTATTGTCATCAGAGTTCAACATATTATGAAATTGACCTTATTAGTTCAACATGTTTATAGGCATTTACCAACACCTACCAAAATGAAGATGAAAGTAGTTGATAAACAAATGAAAATTTTAATTGGGGATATGATAAAAAAACGGGAGAAAACCATGAAGAATGGTGAATCCAACAATGAAGATTTATTAGGCATGCTTTTGGAATCAAATCAAAGGGAAATGCAGGGAAGTGGAAACAGTAAGAGTAATGGAATGACTATCGATGAAGTAATTGGTGAGTGCAAGTTATTCTACTTAGCGGGGCAAGAGACAACTTCATCTCTGTTGGTTTGGACATTGATCATGTTAAGTAGGTATCATGAATGGCAAACACGAGCAAGGGAGGAAGTTCTTCATGTTTTTGGTAAACAAAATCCAAACTTTGATGGGTTAAGTCAGCTAAAAATTGTATGTATCACATGCTTTTATTTCATTATCTTTATTAAAAATGTCTTTCATGCTAACATGTGCTAAAATGTTTCTTTCGTAGACTACCATGATTCTGTACGAAGTTTTGAGGTTATACCCTCCCACTGATTTCATCCATCGCACACTCCAAAAGGACGTGGAGCTTGGAAACCTATCATTGCCAATAGGAGTAAAAGTTACTTTGCCAATAATTGTACACCACCAAGATGCTGATATCTGGGGTAATGATGCAAAGGAGTTCAAACCAGAAAGGTTTTCTGAAGGAGTTGCTAAGGCAACAAAAGGAAAAGTTGTGTTTTACCCATTTGGATGGGGTCCTAGAATTTGCATCGGCCAAAACTATGTCTTGTTGGAGGCCAAGGTAGCATTGTCATTGCTTTTGCAAAATTTCTCATTCGAGCTTTCTCCTATTTATGTGCATTCTCCTACAGTTATGCTTAGCTTGCAGCCAAAACACGGGGCACCCCTTATTTTGCAAAAGCTTTGATAATTAATTGTATTTTGAATTGAAAGGTCATGGTTTGAGATCTACAAAAGAGTCTCACTACTATAAGACTATGCATATGTCACTTGGTTTAATGTAAAACTATTAGATTGCCCTTTTGTAACACGTGTTTGTGTACGTGGATTGAAACTATATTTCTTTTAAGAATATGTATGTTGTAATGCATTGAGTGATGTGTAATGAATAATTATGTTAAATATGTCATGGTATTTTTCTTTTTTGGAAAGGAAAATGATACTTATAACCCCTATTAATTTTGGTCATTTGATATTGTGCGCCCTCTATAAAGCATGTTTCTAAAATCATTTTTATGTGTTTTTATTTCACTACAAGAATGCAATGAGATAGAATCGAAATATTACTATCGGCTTTAGCTTTTACGCTATAAAGAAGAGACACAAAATAAAATACCTAGATTAGTGTTGGCCAAACGACACTAGATAATCACCAATAGCGACAGTTGAGGGACGCTAACTACTCAGAATTAAAAGAAAAACATAAGTTTCATAGCGATAATTGGGGGACACTATTTTATTTCAAACGAGTGTTGGCTAAGGGACACTTCTACCTTATTGTTAAAAAATAATAGAAAAAATCTAGATTAATTTGGTAGGGAGGGTTAGGGGACGCAATCAATAGCATCATTATGGAGGCTAACTCCATATGTTACTAAAGATATAAAAAAATAGTAATGTGGGACAAAGAAAAGAAATAAAAAATTATTTTTCAAATAACATTGTCGATTAGCTAAGGTAAGTTAATAAAAATAAAAAATGAAAAATTAATTTTGTTGACATGGCTTCGGTTGAGTTAAACAAAAACATTATTTTATAGAGGATAGAGTGGGTTCACCAATAGTTAAAGAAATATGTGAGAATTTTAACTTTACCATTTTTGTTTCATTTTCATCAGCTTCCCTCTCCATTTACTTTTTCAGTCTTGTGCGCTCAAAGTCTTTTTCTCTCTATTTTCATTTGCTTCCCTCTCCATTTTCATTTTCAATCCCTCTCGGCAGAGTTTCAATCTCAAAGTCTTCCCTTTGTCTTCTTCAATTCACCTTCAACCCCAAATCTCACTTCGACCCTAAACACATGAGCTACCCAAATCAAGCTATCGAAGTGAACAAGTTGTTATTGAAGACGCGGTGGGTTTGGTCCTAAAGACGTAGTGGAGTTATTGACTGTTTGACCCTGAAGACATAGTGGGTTTGTATTTGTGGCTTCGGTGTTGAAGGTTGTGGGTCCAAAAGGGAGATAGTAGCTTCGATGTTTTATTGCATTCTCTTTGAAATGAGCTAGTGAGTTCTAATCCCACATATTTACATAGATTTATCAATTGAAGAAATTGGTTTCCCAACTTATTGAGCAACTGTTTGGGACTTGTCTGGTTGCTATTTTCCCAATTGAATACCTTGTTTGACAACTATTTTGATATACCAAAGTGAATGTGTAAGGCCCACTTATACTTTAGCCCTAATGTTTAAGGGTTGCCCCAAATCAATTGAGCCTAGGGTTGGCCCATAGGGTGTCCAAAACCCCTAAGGCAGCCTAAACCCCCTCATTTCTGCCACTTCATGAAAATAGTGTTTCTCAAACCCTCACTGTTCTCAACAGAAGCTTTGCTAGGGCTTGGTTCGCTCTTGGTCACGCTAGCTCAAAAGCTCACCCCCATCTCACATAAGTTAGTTCCTGAACCATACTCTCCCTTTTCTAAGTTATTTTCATGGTTTTTGTTGGGGTTCACAATAGTAAACCTATTGTTCTTTCTGTGTTGTTGTTCTCAGCTCTCGAGTCTGCTCCTGGAGTTGTTGTGTTCGTTAGCTTAAAATGTCGGAGTTTGTTACTAGCTCCTTCCAGGTAAGGGAAGCCAGGGTTTCGAGTTTGGATGTACTTTGCTTGTTTTTTAGCTTTGTTTTATGCTTATGGTGCTTGTATGATGCTTAACATGATATGAATATATATATTCTGCATTGTTCTGGATGAATCTCTGAACTGAGCACGCGTGAACAATGGAGGGTTATGGTCTTCTCGCCCAAGCGAGCGTGTCTCGTCTAAGCAAGATTAGCAGTAACTCGCCCAGGTTGTTTGCGCGAGCTATCGCTGAGGCGACGAGCTCCTGTTTTGAGCGAGAGTCCATCTCGCTCAGGCGAGGAAGTCTCGCCTAAGCGAGAGAACGCGAAGGCCACTATTCCCACTTTTCAAGCCCTCGCCTAGGCGAAAGAAGCTCGCTTGAGCGAGAGAAGCCTCTCGCCTGAGCAAGGCCTTTCAGCTTGAGCGAGAACTGGGCGAGAAAGTGTTTGGGTCCTGTTTTCTTCTTTATTTTTGGGTGTTTGCCACATGCTTGGTTGGATTGCTATGTTAAAGCATGAGATGAGTGAATATGCATGAGTAAAATGGTTTACGGGTTGTGACATGTATGAAATGGTTGGTTATGGAAGTGACATGGAATTGGCATGAGAAATGATTCTATATTCATTGATGGAACATGACGTTAATATGGTCAGGGCGTAATTCCATGAAACTCTAGGTGAGATCTCATGATGGTGCCTCATTTGGTCAGGACGTAATTCCATGACCCTTGTTAGTGGGAGTTCATGGTGGTGCCTCATTTATATAATTTAATAAGGATTCAAGGTAAGGATTACATCTTGACACTCTAAAGAGTTAGTTAGTCTCACGTAGAGCACACTAACTCAAGTGGTGAGAGTAGTAGGAGGCTTGGAACACTTTAAGGCTAACCTTGTGCGTGGGGGATGAAACACAGTAACAATTAGCTCGGTAGAACAGCTCGATAGAGCATTAAAGGCCACCACAAGTGCAAGCATCTGCTGAATCCGACTAATTATATGTATCCGGATAAGTTGTGTCTGAGTCGTAGTGTATTGTGTGCAAGTCATCACATGATTAGTTTAGGCATGTATCTTTGATTATGAAAATGTATGCAATTGCAATTGTGTGTGCTTTTCTCCTTTTGCGATGATCATCAATTTATTGATGTGAGCAGATGCGAGAACTCCCCGTGGTCATCAAGGTGATGGAGGTTCCGCTGCATAGCCTATCCGAGCTGGATTCCACTTGTTTATGTCTTCTTTTAGGGTTATGGCCCATGTATTGCCTTATCCTAAAAATTTATTTTGAATACTTTAGATTCCTTATTCTATCTTGTTATTGGCATCTGGTGTGCCTTAGTTTATTTCCTGTTTACTTCTGGACAACTGTAAGGAGTAACGTTTATACTCCAGGACCTTGTTTACTATATTATTCTGTGTGACATTTTCTTTAATTAGGGTTATTAATTAAATGGGATGTTATAGAAGGCGTGGTGGTGGGAGGCTAATTGAAAAAAAAAAAAAAAAAGAGGTTGTTGTATTGTTGGAGTGGTGGCCAACAATGTTGGAGTGGTGTTTGTTGTGTAGATCGCAAGGGCAAGGGAATTGGTCTTTTTTGTGGTATTGCAGTGATCTGTTATTTAAATTGGTAACTTCACAAACCTATCGTATATTTGCATGTGATTATTGATCATATAAGGGGTACATCAATCGGTTGATGTTAATGTATATGTAATTGGTTTATTGATCATATATATATATATATATATATATATATATATATATATATATATATATATATATATATATATCACCATTTTCCTAAACTATTATTATTTCGGTGGATGTATATACATGTCAAAAATCTCATTTGAATGACTAAGAAAAAGTAAGACTAGTTTAGCAAATAACCATTGTCCCATCTCATTGAAATCTCCTAACTTTAAAATTATTGCGTTGGTCCTTTAATAAGATATTCCACTGTCTCCATTCAAAAACATTCTTTTACCAAATATATTTTATTTGATAAAATAAATAAATAAATGACATGTTAGGTGTAATAGCATAGTTGGCTTATTAGTATAAGATGTCTTGGATTCAATTTTATTTTAGAACACTTATTAAGTTGATTTAAAACTTTAATATGTTGTTAGGATTTTGAATACATGGTATGAATATTATTAAGTTGTTAAAAAGACTAAAGTAGTGTTATAGTTCAATTGGTAAGCAATTTGAGGTGTAATGGGTTTCATCAATATTTGGTGCGGATGAGAATTACACTCCTCGGTCTAGTGCATTAAAAATTTTAATTTGATTTTTTTTTTACAAAGAAAATATTAAAAGTATGAGAATATTTATTTGATTACGTGAATTACATTGGATGGATGATGCATTAGCTTGTATTCATGGTGCTATTAAAGATTTTTTTTAAGCCACTCGCACACTTTCCTTCTTTATTAACTCCCATAGTATAGTATAGTGTTCATAATAATTATATGGATAGCATTGTTTTTTATATATGTGAGAATTCGGTTATGAGGGATCCTAATTTTAGCCTACACATTGCCAACTTTTTCTTTTTAAACGTCAGTCAGAATTCAGTCCCAGGGATCCAAATTCTAAATTGATTTTTTTTGTTTTTATTTATTTTTGAATTAGGATTTTTGAAAATTTTGTAAAAAATAGTTTTAGGTGTTTTTTTTATTTTTTTATTTTGAAAAAATGGTTGGAATTATATTTTAAGAAAATGAAATTTTTTTAGGTGTAATTTGGAAATATAAAAGTAAAAACAATTAATGTATAATGTTTGAGGTGGTGTTGTACTATTTATTTTTTTACGTTTATTGAATATTTAAAATTAAAAAATTTGGTGGAAGTACGAATTTATTTTTTATTTATATTTTTTACTTTGTTTTATTTACAAGAATTTTATTGATAAACGTAACAAACAATTCAATTATTGTGTTAATGTGTAGATGAGATTTACAATGAATGAATTCGGCAACATCATCATCTATTGAGATTTGAATAGCATCATACATAATGACTCCATCTTCTTTCAATGTGGGTCTTCTGAAGTACAACTTATTGATGGATGTCATGCTTGGAACCCCTACAGTTGAGCATACTTTTCGGGTCAAAATGTTGAATGTGCAATTCTCTAGTATGCGAAAGAGTTTTGGACTTTCACATTGGAACTTCAACCATCTTCACATTGCATCATTTGGCCATTGGAAAGCAAGGCTACAAGATAGGAATTTGAATAGTTCTCTCGGGTGTTGATGTCAAAGTGTTCCATGTCAAACAATTGGATGTGTTGATATTTTGATAGTGGTTTGAGTTGGTAGGTTTGTTATGCAATAGCATAGTACACTAAGTTGTTTTTGGAGTTTATGTATTTATAAGGCAAGTAGTTGTGGGTCTTGTTATGGATTCAAATAAGGTTTACATGACCTAGTATCCCAATAAAGTGCACACATCTTATCATAGTGTCAGGTTGCATGTGATACCATTAATGAATACAATGTGTACAGTCATGTGTTGAAATATCCGTTAACTTTTCAAGTGGTCAAACTATGTATCTTTATTCGCAAACTATCCCAATAGCATTGACAAGTCTTGTCCTAATTCCAGGGTGCCTTTGAAGGCATTATTTTTTTTTTGCACAGTACAACCCCATCTAATGCAGCATATGTCAACTTTGACACTTTATAAGCCCATGTATTTAAAATATCAGTTTGCTTTTGTAGTTGTGGAATTAAATATCTTCCTTGACACATTATCCCAATTAAAGTACCTCTCAACTTTTATAGTGGTGAGAGAAAATTTCTGAATTGGCACGTTATCCCAATTGAAGTATTTGTCACCTTTTACAAGGGTAATATAATAAATCAACCTTGACACCTCCTAATAAAGTTGACAAATCTTATCATAATTAGAAGGTGGAATGAGGCCATTTATTTGAAATATGCGTAAGCTTTTACAATGGTCAAAGTAAAGTTCTAAATTCGCACGTTCTCCCAATTGTAGTATCAGTTAGCTTTTATAGGTCCATGTTAATAAATTAGCCTTCGCACTTCCCAATAAAGTTGACGGGTCTTATAATGGGAAGGTGCAAGTGAGGTCAATTACAAATGGGGAGGAGGGCCTACAAAACCAACAACACTTTTGAAGAGTATTCTAGACTTCAAACCATGCATTGATGGATTCCCATTTTGTAAACCAATAATGCAAGTGGACAGAACCTTCCTTTACGGAAGGTATATGGCCACCCTTCTAGTAGTTGTTGCACAAGATGGGAGAAAAAAAAAATTCCCATTGCATTTGCTATAGTAGAGGGTGAAACGGTCGAAGCTTGATTTTTTTCCTTAAAAACCTGAGGAGGCACGTTACACCTCAACAAAATTTATGCTTAATGTCAAACCGCCACAACTCAATCAGTGCAGCATTTAACAGACCCAATAGTGGCTGGACTGAAGGAAATTGATTCCAAGTGTTTTTGTATTCGACACATTGCATAAAATTTTACAAAAAGATTCAAGAATACAACTTTGAAAAAGGACATCGTAAACATGGGTATTACATGTAAAAAAAATTCTTTTTTCATTTTTTGCCTATTTATTATTCACCCACATTATTAGAGAATAATTTGTTCTTAAATTTATATTTGTAGCATACGCACTGATCGAGCCACGCTGCAACTACTACTACAACATCATTAGAGAAGACAACCCAGAAGCTTGGGTAGACCCAATTCCAAGGGAGCAGTGGTGTCTTGCATACGACCAAGGAAGAAGGTGGGGTCACATAACAAAAAATATTGTTGAAGAAATAAATTATGTCTTGAAGAAAACAAGAAATTTGCCAATTTCTTCCATAGTATTGGCCATGTACAACAGGTGCAACACCTACTTCACAAAAAGAGGCAGGCAAATAACTGCAATGTTGAGTGTTGGTCATGTATACTCTGAATATGCAACCAACTTTCTACAAGATGTGGACTCCAAGTCAAACGCGCATCACGTTGTTGAATTTGAAAGAAATACCACAAGATTCAGAGTGGGGGAGATGGTGAATCTTAGAGAAGTACGTCCTGCATGAAAATTTGTAGTCAGATTAGATGAAAGGTGGTGCAATTGTGGAAAGTTTCAAAAAATCCATCTACCTTGTTCACATGTTATTGCAGCTTGTAAACATGCACATCACGACTTCAGTATGTACATAAGTCCCCATTATAGGCTAGATGTTGTCATGAAAGTATATAACAATTTGTTTGGCGAGTTAAGACATGAAGAATATTGGCCATCATACCAAGGGCCACAGGTTTCGCCTCATCCTGCCACAAAAATGAGCGAGAGGGGTCGTCCTAAATCAAGTAGAATTAGGACTGGAATGGACATTAGGGAAGGAAGACAATCAAGAAAGTGTTTCTATTGTAAAACTGAATGACACACACAAAATCATTGTCCCAACAACCCCGCACTTAGATGATCCACATCGAACCACTCACTAGTGCAAAATTACCTTTTTACCTCGCCTTATATGCCTCGATTGGCCAGGAACCGAAGCATATAATGGCACGGTGGCATTTTTGCAATTCTAGGCAGCGTTTATGCCTCGGTTCAGCTTAACCCGAAGGCAAAGGTGGCTTATATGCTTCGGTTCGCCAAAAACCGGTGCCAAAGGTGGCTCATATGCTTTGGTTGCCCAGACCCGAAGCCAAAAACCCATTAGTCGTTACCTCTTTAGCCTCGAGTGGCTCTGAACCGGTGCCAAATAGCACTATATGCCTCGGTTCAATTAATAACCGAGGCCATATGGTTTAATTAGGGCACAAAATTCGCGAGCCCCCTTTCTCTTTTTCTTCCCCGCGCCCCTCTCTGTAACAGTACTCCCTTCTCTCTCTGCTGCACCCATTGCCACCACACCCTCCGGCCACCTCCGACCACCTCCGGCCACTACAACCACGTACTTGAACGAGCCCCCTTTGTGTTGCACCTCCATTTCGCATCTCTCTCTCTCATATCTCTCTTGTCACTCTCTCGTCTCTCTCCCTGCCACCACCTTCCTTTGTCGCTGCCACCACTTTCTTCCTCCAGCCACCGTCACTGCGAGTTGCCTACACTAGTGCACCTCCTTCTCGATTTTTCCGTTAATTGTCGTATCGTCGTTCCTCCAAGGTAAGTTTCTAACTCGTTTTTGTTTCGTTTTCCATTTTGTATATATTAATTTTCAATTTCGATTATTGCAAGTATTGATTTTCATTGGAATTGAAATTGTTTGGATTGTTTGTATATACTATGAGTTAGCATTAGTTTTCCGTTTGAGATTCAATACGAAAATTATGTATTGTCCCCAATTTTTCATTTTGACGAAACTACATTTTTTTTAATTAGATATAAGGGGATACAATACTAATAATTTAAATGTATTGAATCTTGAATTGTCCAATTGGACCGTTTAAGAAGATTAATCATTTTCTAGTAGTTTATTAGTGCATATATATATATATATATATA